>QFCS01002364.1_pt1 | contig 230879 bp, 232 predicted proteins | sample 3576561 | NCBI WGS metagenome assembly QFCS01
ACTTTCCAGCAAGAGCAAGGCCAGTGTGAAGCTCGTGCCCGCTGGCGACAATCAAATGAAAGGCTCAAGTAAATTCGAGCTTGCGCCCGACATGAAGGTCGTGGTTTCCGTCGCGTTATCTGGTCAGACCGCGCTACAGGGTCGTTTCACGCCTATGCAGCGGACGCCACCAACTTCTACATCCTCTATGTCCGGCCAGATGTAGTGATCTGAACATCGAGCCAATCCGGAGGGGCTGGCCTTAACACGACCGATGCTTCAAAGTGCCCGGATCAACCAGGCTGCAACTGGTTTTCCGCGCTGTCAGACAGTCGTTATCGCCGGGCTTGTGTTCGAACGAACACTGCCGTGACTGGAGTATCCCCCAATCCTTGGGAGCGCAAGCATGGGGCGGCAGGTCCGGCGGGGAGTACACGCAGCCAAAGCAAAGCTCTCCAGGCTCAGCCCCGTTTCATACTCACCTCACCCCTGAACAAAGGCATTGGATGAAAAATATTGTTGCCAGCCTTCTTTTCATCGGCAGTCTTTCCCAGGCGTCCTGGGCTGCTCCAGCAAGTCCGGTGATTGATGTCTACAAGAGCCCGACTTGCGGGTGCTGCAATAAGTGGATTGATCACCTCAAGGCGAATGGATTCACCGTCAGAGGCCACGACACAGACAACGTGGTGCAGCAGAAGTATCGCCTTGGCGTACCGCCCGGCTACGGATCCTGCCATACCGCCGAGGTTAACGGCTATCTGGTGGAAGGACATGTGCCGGCCAGGGAAATCAAGCGCCTGTTAAGAGAGAAACCCAAGGCGCGCGGCTTGGTCGTTCCCGCCATGCCAATGGGCTCGCCCGGCATGGAACAGGGCAGCCGCAAGGATCATTACGATGTCCTGCTCGTGAACAACGATGGCATTCCCCAAACCTACGCCCGCTATTGAAAGAGACCTCCATGAAACGCAGCCTCTCAACCCTTCTCGTCACCCTGTTCCTAGCCCTGCCAGCCTGGGCCGACGTGGGTCATATCAGTCATGGCAATGCAATGGGCCATGCGACCATGACCACGACGTTATCCGAAGGCCAGGTGAAGAAAATCGACAAGGATCAGGGCAGGCTAACCATCAAGCACGGCCCCCTGGAAAATCTCGGTATGCCTGCTATGACTATGGTATTCCGCGTCCAGGATGCAAGTTGGCTCGATCGGGTTAAGCCGGACAACCGCATCAGATTTCTGGCCGAGAAAGTCAATGGCGTCCTCACCGTGACCACGCTCGAAGTTGTCCAACCGTAATGCTCATTTTCCCCACGCAAAGGAGTTAACCATGAAACGCCACACACTATTTGCCACGCTGACGCTTTCCGCTTTGGCTATGCAACCCGTTCTCGCGGATGACGCGCACCATCCCGATCAGAAAGCCGGCGCGGTAGCACCCGCTGCCGAGCAGACGATCCAGAAGATGCAGGCCAATACCAAACGCATGCAAAGCCAACTGGAACAGATGGCCAAGTCCAAAGACCCGGCTCAGCGCCAGAGGCTGCTGCAGGAGCATATGCAGACCATGCAGGAAAACATGATGGCAGGGAAAAGCATGATGGGCGGCATGATGGACTGTCCGATGATGAAAGACGGGATGATGGGCGGCGGCATGGGCATGATGGGGGGCAAAGGGGGAATGATGGGCCAGGGCATGCAAGGCGGCACGGCAGGGCAGGACGACATGATGACCAAGCGCATGGACATGATGGAAAAGCGCATGGACATGATGCAGATGAACATGGGCATGCCCCCGGGCAGCCCCGAGAAACCGGCCAAGTGAGCGAGACCCTGAGCGCCGGACAAGAGTGCTAGCACATGCTTGGCTTTGAACATTACGGCATGGGGTGGGGGATGATCCTGATTTGGCTCATTCCTGTCCTGCTGATCGCCCTGGTCATCCGCAACGTCATCAGCGGCCGGGATGGAAAACCTGAGCGCACGTCTCTGGACATTCTGGAAGCACGTTATGCGCGCGGTGAAATCGATCGGGATGCGTTCCTGAAACGACGCGCCGATCTGACAGAGTAAAGCCGTGACTATCCGGTGATCCAATGATCGTCGCGAATGCTGCCGGCCAAACAAAGGAGGACGATCATGAAGTCTGTTTCGAACGTGCTGTGGACGATGACTATTGCCATTGCCGCGGCGACCACCACACTTGCTGGGCATGCGGCTCCGTTGCCCATGCCCCCGAGCTTCACTGATGAAGTGGCGCCGGAGGTGGTGTTGCGCACCTACCCCCTTGGCGTCATCACCAAACAAGCCGCCTTCAGTCACCATGGTAAAGCCGTCCATACCTTAATCCTGCCCAACGGCAAGGAAGGCTGGGTATACGAGGTGGGGGACAAGCAAGCCAAAACTTACCAGCATCCCACAACGAAAAAGCATACCGTCTACGAAACCGGGCCGGGTTACGGTGTGCGCATCTATACCCTGGAGTTCGACGACAAAGGGGTGGTCATCGACGTGCTTTACAACGAACAAGGGCGACATGACGGCCTCACTGCCCTTCAGGTGCAGCGCAAGGTTCGCGGCGAAGGCCACAGCGTGAAATGACAGTAGTCATGACATAGAGGCAACCGGCGTATGGAGGGAATAGGTTGGGACATGCTATGCGTCTCATCGAATCTCTGGGTAACGATCGAGTCTGCTGTTAATGGAGACGGTCAGATCGTATTTTGTATAAGGCAAGACGGTTTTCATGAACGTCAAGATTATTGCGACCAGGAGTTGCAGTCACGATTTGAGCTTGCAACAAGAACTCAGGGATAGGGACCATCCCATTCGAGATGTTGTTTGTCGAGGACGAGCCGGACGTGGTCATGGCGCACGCCATTCGGCATTCCCCGAACCTCCTCGTGAACGATGAAGGCGTTTTCCGGGGACAATCGACGCCGCATGAGCTACGACGGGAGTTCTTGGGCCAGTTAAGTCATTAGCCGTTCTTCACCGGATAGCCTGAAGGGGCAACGCTACGGCAGGCGCATACCCTTGATGGCCTCAGGCGTCGTGCGTTGCCATAAGGAGTGCAGGCCATGAATGCCAATTCGTCTCACCTCCATGAGGGCAGTGGAACCGGACACGCTGGCCATCCCCACGGCGGCGACGCAGAGCACGGCACTCATGGTGGCCACCATGCTCTCATGGTCGCCGATTTCCGCAAGCGCTTCTGGATTTCCCTGATCCTCACCTTGCCCATCCTAGCCCTGTCTCCCGGTTTGTGGGACATGCTCGGGCTCGCGGCACCACTAGCTTTTCGCGGCGATGCTTATGTCCTGTTCGCTTTTTCCAGCATTGTGTTTTTCTATGGCGGCTGGCCGTTCCTGAAGGGGTTCGGAGAAGAACTCCGGAAGCACCAGCCCGGCATGATGACGCTGATCGCGGTGGCCATCAGTGCGGCGTACTTCTACTCCAGTGCGGTCACCTTCGGCTTGTCCGGCATGGGGTTCTACTGGGAACTGGCCACCCTGATCGACATCATGCTGCTGGGCCACTGGATCGAGATGAAATCGGTAATGGGCGCCTCCGGCGCGCTGGAGGCCCTGGTGCGGCTGCTGCCTGCCGAGGCACATCGTCTGTCTCCAGATGGCGCGACCGAGGACGTGCCGGTGAACGATTTACAAACCGGCGACCGGGTGCTGGTCAAACCGGGCGAACGGGTACCTACGGATGGGGTGATTATTTCCGGCCAGACCATCCTGGATGAATCGATGCTCACTGGCGAGTCCAAACCGGTGGAAAAAGGCGAAGGTGCGGAGGTGATCGGCGGCTCGGTTAACGGCGAGGGTGCCGTCACTCTGGAGATACGCAAGACTGGGGATGAGACCTATCTGGCTCAAGTGATGGATATGGTGCGACGCGCCCAGGAATCCCGCTCCCGCAGCCAGGATCTGGCCAACCGGGCGGCAGTATGGCTGACCGCCATTGCCTTGAGCGGGGGCTCGCTGACATTCATTGTCTGGCTCGGGCTGGGGCGCGATCTGGAGTTCGCTATCGAACGGGCGGTGACGGTGATGGTGATCGCCTGCCCGCACGCACTGGGACTGGCGGTGCCGCTGGTTGTGGCGGTGAGCACCAGCCTGTCGGCGAGCCACGGCCTGCTGATCCGCGACCGGGCCGCCTTCGAGCGCGCTAGAAATCTGCAGGCGGTCGTGTTCGACAAGACCGGAACGCTCACCGAAGGGCGCTTCGGAGTTTCCGACAGCATCCCGCTCGGCGACCTGGATGAATCCGCCTGCCTGCGCTTGGCGGCGGCCCTGGAAAGTCAGTCCGAACATCCCATCGCCAAGGGCATCCTGCATGCCGCCGAAGCGCGTGGCATCGTTCCCCCGGCCGTATCCGAATTTCGTAACCTCACCGGCCGCGGTGCCGAGGCAAAGGTGGAAGGGCGTGACATCAAGGTGGTCAGCCCCGGTTATCTGCACGCCGAAGGTCTGTCGGCAAACGACCCGCGCCTGGAAAAACTGGCCGGACAGGGCAAGACCCTGGTGTTTCTGCTGGTGGACGGCGCAGTCGCCGCGGCCTTTGGCTTGGCCGACGTGGTGCGCCCCGAGTCGCGAGCGGCGGTGGCTTCTCTGAAAGGCATGGGCATTCAGTGCATGATGCTCACAGGCGACTCACAGGCGGTTGCCAAGACCGTCGCACAGGAGTTGGGCCTGGACGACTATTTCGCCGAGGTGCTGCCGGAGCAGAAGGCGGAGAAAGTCAAGGAAGTGCAATCGCGCGGGCTGACCGTGGCCATGGTGGGCGACGGCGTCAACGACGCACCGGCGCTCACCCAGTCCGACCTTGGCGTCGCCATCGGCGCCGGCACCGATGTTGCCATCGAGTCGGCCGACGTCGTGCTGGTGCGAAACGACCCCCGCGATGTAGCCGCCATCCTGGGCCTGGCCCGCGCCACCTACCGCAAGATGGTGCAAAACCTGCTCTGGTCCACCGGCTACAACGCCTTCGCCATTCCGCTTGCCGCCGGCGTCGCTGCATCGTGGGGACTGTTGCTCACGCCTGCCATGGGCGCCGTGCTGATGTCGTTGAGTACGGTGATTGTGGCTATCAACGCCCGGCTATTGGGAAGAAGCGGGGTAACTGCCGAGTCGAGCCCCCCAGGAAAGTAGCCAAGGACAATCGATGAGTACCCCTGTCAAGGATCCGGTCTGCGGGATGGATGTCGTCCCAGCGCAACTCGAAACGATATACGAGGGGATTCACTATGCCTTCTGCTCGGAGCAATGCCGACAGCGCTTCGTCGCCAATCCCCACCTCTACATCGGGGTGCCCGGCGAGAAAGCGCCCAAACAGAAGGGCGTGGTGTTGTTCAAGCGCAGACGCTTTCAACTCGACACGCCGCTCGCCGCACATGACGCCGTGGTCTTGGGCGAGGCATTGGGTGCCATGATGGGTGTGAAGGCAATCGTGATTCAGGACGACAACATAGTGACCATCACCTACGACCTGCTCCAGGCAACGGCTGATCAACTCGAAGCGAAGATGGGAGAGGTGGGCGTAAAGCTAGGCGAAGGCTGGGCGGAGCGATTGCGTCGCGGCTTCGTGCATTACATGGAGGAATGCGAGGTGGAAAACCTGGAAGTGAATCCTCACCATTAGCATGGTTAAAACGCTCCTGAGGTTGCTGCAAAGGCGGCCATAGGGGGCGCTCAGCCAGAGGACAGTTGTGGATCCGCTCAGGCACGAGGAGCAGATATCCGTGACATCAATCTCAAGGTCCGATAGCCGGTAACGCCAATTTGGAGCTGGTCCTTAAAGCAGACTTTCGAGATCTGTCAGCAGCCATGTGAGGGTGACCGGCAAGGCCGACGACCTGCCTGCCAGGCCTGGATTGTCAACCGTCGCAACCTCTGTGGTCAGCGTGGGCCGGCCAAGGTGCCCGAACCTCTCCCGCAACATCATTCTCGTACTTGACGACTTCCTCGCTGGTCCAGTCGCCGAAGTTACCCTTCAGGATTCCCAGGGTGTAGTGGTTCTCGTACGGCGGAAGGGCTGCGGGTGCGGCGTGTACGGGTCCATCACTCCGCTCGCAACTGGTCAAGCCGTGCCTTGACCTCGCGTTTGCCCATCTTCCGGACAGCCGCGATGACGGCGAGCTGCTCGGCCCTTGGGCGCGACGTACCGGTTTCCCAGTTGTAGATGGTTTGGGCGGAGACGCCCACCAGCGCCCCCATCTCCGGCGCGGACAGTCCGAGCCGCGTCCGCTGCGCACGCACACCTTGCGGTTTGAACCTCAGTTTCGTTTCGGATTCCTTGTCGGCGATAGGCGCGACCTTCTTCGGCACCATTTTCTCGAGGCGGGATATCTGCTTTTCCAAGGCCTCGATGCGCCGCTTCAAAGCGGCGATATCGGCGCGATAGCGGCTCGATGCCTTCTTGAGGTTTTCGGTTTCGCCGCGTAACTGCCTGCGGACGAGTCGGGCGATTTCTTCCTTGAGCACGGATGCGATGTTCGACAATTGAGGGGCCTCATAGCGTACGGGTAAAGGTAAATGGTACAGGGATCGGCTTCGTCCAACTGCGCTGATCGACAGCCATCGCCAAATTGGTCGCCAACGCCTCGGTCTTTGCTGCCATTGCTAACACTGGAGACAATGAGCGGCCGGTGTGGAGCAGCTTGCCGACTCCGGTACGAAGTTCGGGCTAAATGTCTACTTTCGACAACGGCAGGGGACGGCAATCGACCCTAAAGTAGGCGGTCATGGGCTACTCGTCGAGAGTCCGTTGAGTAGCTGGAAACGGCCAATCAGAACTCCAGCAGAAGTGCACCTGGAAGGCTGAGCAACCCATTTTTCTTCCGTGTCGGATAAGACGCCGATATTTTAGTGAAAATCGGACAACTGTTCTTATCGGTCAATCACGCCGTCCGAAACCATTTCCGGCTTCGGCGCAATTATCTCAGCAACTTTACGTTTTCTTAACACTTTCCTCATCAGTCTTAGCCGCATCTTTATTGGCAGGTCTCTATAGTCCATTGCATCGCCGTTCACGTTGCAAGGAGATGTCATGGACCTGTTCTACCTCGCAGGCATTGCCCTGTTCTTCGCCCTGGTGGTGGGCGTCGCCGTCGGCTGCGCAAAGTTGGGAGGCACCCAATGAGCGGGTTACTCATCGTCAGCGCCATCGTCGCGATTGGGTTGCTTGTCTACCTGATCGCCGCCCTGCTCAAACCTGAGGACTTTTCATGACTACCCATGCCTGGCTCCTGCTTGGAGCGTATCTGGTAATCCTGCTGCTGGTGGCCAAGCCACTGGGTATCTATATCGCCAATGTGATGGAAGGCCGTGGCCTCGCCCTGCACCTCGGCGGCCCCATCGAGTCCCTGCTGTATCGCCTCGGGGGCGTGCGCAAGGATGAGGAAATGGGCTGGCTGAAATACGCTCTCGCCCTTCTGCTGTTCAACGCGCTCGGCGCGCTGGCAGTCTATGCCCTGCAACGGCTGCAACTCTGGTTGCCGCTGAACCCCCAGGCGATGGCCAATGTCAGCCCGGATTCGTCCTTCAACACCGCCATCAGCTTTGTCACCAACACCAACTGGCAGGGCTATGGCGGCGAATCGACGATGAGCTACCTGACCCAGATGCTCGGCCTGGCGGTGCAGAACTTCCTTTCCGCCGCCACCGGCATCGTCGTCGTCATCGCGCTGATCCGCGGCTTCGCCCGCCACACCGCCAAGACCATCGGCAACGCCTGGGTCGATCTCACCCGCATCACGCTCTATGTGCTGCTGCCGATCTCGCTGGTCTACGCCGTGTTCCTGGTCGGCCAGGGTGTCATCCAGAACTTCGATGCCTACAAGAACGTGACGACCGTGGAGGCCACCCGGTACGACGCGCCCAAACTCGATGCCGCCGGCCAGCCGGCCAAGGACGACAAGGGCAACGCCGTCACCGAGTCCGTCTCGCTCCGGACCCAGTCCTTGCCGATGGGCCCGGTCGCCTCGCAGGAAGCGATCAAGACGCTCGGCACCAACGGCGGCGGCTTCTTCAACGCCAATTCGGCGCATCCCTTTGAAAATCCAACCCCGCTCGCGAACTTCATCCAGATGCTGTCGATCTTCCTGATCCCGGCGGCGTTGACCCTGACCTTCGGCCGCATGGTGGGCGACATGCGTCAGGGCCGGGCGGTGCTGGCCGCGATGACGCTACTGTTCGTGGTCATGGCGGTTGCGGCGATGAGCTTCGAACATCAGGGCAACCCGCTGCTGGCCAGCCTGGGCACCGACACATCGGTCGGCAACATGGAAGGCAAGGAGACACGCTTCGGCATAGCCGACTCGGGCCTCTTCGCCACCATCACCACGCTGGCCTCCTGCGGCGCGGTCAATTCCATGCACGACTCCTTCATGCCGCTGGGCGGCTTCGTTACCCTGTGGAACATGATGCTCGGCGAAGTGGTGTTCGGCGGTGTCGGAACGGGGCTGTACGGCATGCTGGTGTTCGCCGTCATGGCGGTGTTCATCGCCGGCCTGATGATCGGCCGCACGCCGGAATACCTGGGCAAGAAGATCGAGGCCTACGAGATGAAGATGGTGTCCATCGCCATCCTGGTGACGCCGCTGCTGGTGCTGGCCGGTACGGCCATCGCCGTCATGGTCCCAGCCGGTGTCGCCGGCATCGCCAACCCCGGCGCGCACGGTTTCTCGGAAATTCTCTACGCCTTCACCTCGGCCGCCAACAACAACGGCAGTGCGTTTGCCGGGCTGTCGGCCAACACGCCCTTCTACAACACCCTGCTCGGCATCGCCATGTGGTTCGGCCGCTTTGGCGTGATCGTGCCGGTGCTGGCCCTGGCCGGCGCCCTCGCCGCAAAGAAGCGCATTACCGCCAGCGCCGGCACCATGCCCACCCATGGCCCGCTCTTCGTCGTGCTGTTGATCGGCACGGTGGTTCTGGTCGGCGCGCTGAATTACGTCCCCGCGCTTGCGCTCGGGCCGGTGGTCGAGCATCTGATGCTTGGGCTCGCTCACTGAGCCGAAGGAGATAACTGAAATGTCGCACAAGAAACTTGCCATGTTCGACCCGGCGTTGTTGAAGCCGGCGATCGTCGATTCATTCAGGAAGCTGAACCCCGCCGTACAGTGGCGCAACCCGGTGATGTTCGTGGTTTACGTCGGCAGCATCCTGACCACCGCGCTCTGGGCTCAGGCCCTGGCCGGACAGGGCGAAGCCCCGGCCGGATTCATCCTCGCCATTGCGCTCTGGTTGTGGTTCACGGTGCTGTTCGCCAACTTCGCCGAAGCGCTGGCCGAGGGCCGCAGCAAGGCCCAGGCGGCCTCGTTGCGCGGGCTGAAGAAAGAGACCCTGGCCAAAAAGATCAAGGGAGCGAACGCCACCGATACGTGGGTCACGGTGCCGGCAACGGACCTGCGCAAGGGCGATGTCTTCATCGTCCATTCCAGTGAGACCATTCCGGCCGACGGCGAGGTCATCGTAGGCGTGGCCTCGGTGGATGAATCGGCGATCACCGGCGAATCGGCGCCTGTCATCCGCGAAGCGGGCGGCGACTTCTCCGCCGTCACCGGCGGCACCCGCGTACTGTCCGACTGGCTGGTCGTGCGCGTGACGGTCAATCCGGGCGAGACCTTCGTCGACCGCATGATCGCCATGGTGGAAAACGCCAAACGCCAGAAGACGCCCAACGAGATCGCACTGACCATCCTGCTGGTGGCGCTGACCATCGTTTTCCTGGGCGTCACCGTCACCTTGCTGCCCTACTCGATGTTCGGCGTCAGTGTCGCGAAGGCCGGGACACCCATCTCCATCACGGTGCTCATCGCTTTGCTGGTCTGCCTGATCCCGACCACGATTGCCGGTCTACTGTCGGCCATCGGGGTCGCCGGCATGAGCCGCATGATGCAGGCCAATGTCATCGCCACCTCCGGCCGTGCGGTCGAAGCGGCGGGCGATGTCGATGTGTTGCTGCTGGACAAGACCGGCACGATTACGCTGGGCAACCGCCAGGCGACCAATTTCCTGCACGCCGCCGGCGTGAAGGAAGCGGCGCTGGCCGACGCAGCCCAACTTTCCTCGCTCGCCGACGAGACGCCGGAAGGTCGCAGCATCGTGGTTCTGGCCAAGGACAAGTTCAACCTGCGCGGCCGTGACGTGCGTGAACTGGGTGCCCATTTCGTGCATTTCACCGCCCAGACCCGCATGAGCGGCGTCGACCTCGACGGCCGCGAGATCCGCAAGGGAGCAGCCGAAGCGGTACGCGCCTATGTCGCGGAACGCGGCGGTCACTTCCCGCCCGAAGTGGAAATGATCGTCGAGCAGGTCGCCAAACGCGGCTCCACTCCGCTGGTGGTGGCCGAGTTCGCCGGCGGTCACGCCCGCGTGCTGGGCGTGGTGGAACTGAAGGACGTCGTCAAGGGCGGCATCAAGGAGCGTTTCGCCGAACTGCGCCGCATGGGCATCAAGACGGTGATGATCACCGGGGACAACCGCCTGACCGCCGCCTCCATCGCCGCCGAGGCGGGGGTGGACGACTTCCTGGCCGAGGCCACGCCGGAGGCCAAGTTGAAGCTCATCCGCGAATACCAGGCCGAAGGCCGGCTGGTGGCCATGACCGGCGACGGCACCAACGACGCGCCTGCACTCGCGCAGGCCGACGTAGCGGTGGCCATGAACACCGGCACGCAAGCGGCCAAGGAGGCCGGCAACATGGTCGACCTCGATTCCAACCCGACCAAGCTGATCGAGGTGGTGGAAACCGGCAAACAAATGTTAATGACGCGCGGTTCGCTCACCACCTTCTCCATCGCCAACGACGTCGCCAAGTATTTCGCCATCATCCCCGCAGCTTTCGTCACCACCTACCCGCAGCTCGCGGCGCTCAACGTCATGGGACTGGCCAGCCCGGCTTCCGCCATCCTGTCGGCGGTGATTTTCAATGCGCTGATCATCATGTTCCTGATCCCGCTGGCGCTGAAAGGCGTGAAATACCAACCCCGGGGCGCCGCCGCGCTGCTGCGTCGCAATCTGGCGGTCTATGGTCTGGGCGGGCTGATCGCGCCCTTCATCGGCATCAAGCTGATCGACATGCTCATCGCCGTTGCTGGGCTCGCCTGAGAAAGGAAAAAATCATGAAGACCCTGTTTCGTCCCGCCCTCACCCTGTTCGTCCTGTTGTCGGCCGTTACCGGCATTGTCTACCCTGTGGCGGTGACCGGAATCGCGAAAGTGCTGTTCCCCGACGCCGCAGAGGGCAGCCTGATCGTCGTGAACGGCAAGCCGGTCGGTTCGCGGCTGATCGGCCAGAACTTTACCGACCCGAAATACTTCTGGGGCCGCCCCTCGGCCACCGGCCCGATGCCCTACAACGCCAGCGCCTCCAGCGGCTCCAATCAGGGCCCGCTCAACCCGGCGCTGAAAGAGGCGGTCAAGGCCCGGATCGATGCGTTGAAGTCCTCCGACCCGAGCCAGACCGCGCCGATCCCGGAAGACCTCGTCACTGCCTCGGGCAGCGGCCTCGATCCTCAGATCAGCCCCGCCGCCGCGCGCTGGCAGGTCCCTCGCGTCGCCCGCATCCGCGGCCTGAACGTGGCCGCGGTGAACACGCTCATCGACGCCCATACCGAGGGGCGCCAACTCGGCCTGCTGGGCGAACCCCGGGTCAACGTGCTGGCGCTGAACCTGGCGCTAGACCATCTGGCCAAACCCTAAGACCGCCATGGAACTCCAGAACTTCCTGATGGCTATCGCCGCACTCGTCATCCCCTTGCTCTTTGCATGGGTTGTTGTGACCTGCTTGACTAACAAACACCCCGAGAAACAAGAAAGGAAATCAAGTTAATGAAACTGCCCCACCCTATCTTCTCCCCCCTCGTCCTCATGGCCTCAATGGCGTCCCTGCCAGCGCTCGCCGAGGACAGCCCGCATACGCTGACGGCCAATATCGGCCTCACCAGCAACTATGTCTTCCGCGGCATTTCCCAGACCGGCGGCAAGCCTGCCATTCAGGGCGGCTTTGACTATACGCACGCCAGCGGTGTCTACCTTGGCACCTGGGGCTCCAATGTAAGCTGGCTGACGGAATTCCAGGGTTACACCAGCGGCAGCATGGAACTCGATCTCTACGGCGGCTACCGCAATACCATCGGACCGATCAGTTATGACGTGGGGGCGATCCGCTACATGTACCCGGGCAGCAAAAAAGACAGCGTTGTGGGTGCCTGGACCTCGGAGATTTATGGCTCGGTAGGCTGGAAATGGTTTACTGCCAAGTATTCCCACTATGTGAGTGACTCGGTGTTTGGCGTCGGCCCGAATACCAATGGCACCTACTATCTGGATATTTCCGGCAGCCTGCCTGTTGCAGACACCGGCATGACCCTGGGTGCGCATTGGGGCACCTTCAACTTCAAGAACGACGATCAGTTTATTGCCGCCTACGGCGTATCGCCGGATTACAAGGACTGGAAGATCAGTGCAACGTATGACCTCGGCAAGCTGGCCAAGCAGACGTCCGGCATGACCCTTGGCGTCGCGTACAGCGACACCAATGCCGAGAAAGCTTTCTGGACGAACACCGGGACGAGCAATACCGGCGAGTATCTGGGCAAAGCCACGGCCACTGCATGGATTTCCAAGACGTTCTAACTTGCTGACTCATTGGAACGGTGCAGGCGCCCCCTCCTATTCCCCCACCTGCAATCGATTCCACGTGGTTGATTGGCATACCCTGTCCAAGGCAGCGTAAATCTGGAGACGAACGTGAATCTGAATCCCTTGGCCGTGATCAAGTCTGGTTTGTTTATCGGCGCGAAAAAGCCCTCCGGATTGAACACGCTCGCCAGTTATCTCTCCCCGGAAAATATCTGCCTCGACGTCGCGGTCTCGAACAAGCTTGAGCTTTTCGATGTCATCGGTCGGCACATGGAGCGCGAGCATGCGCTCCCCCAGGAATGGGTAGCCCGGAGTCTATCGCGCCGCGAGCAGGCCGGTTCCACTGGCCTTGGAAAAGGTGTCGCCATCCCCCATGCCCGCGTCAAGGAGTTGGAACGGATGCAGGTTGCCTATATGCGCCTGAAGTCGCCCCTCCCCTTCGATGCCCCGGACGGCAACCCGGTCATGGATATCCTGGTCCTGCTGGCGCCGAATCAGGCCGACGAGGAACACCTCAGAATTCTGGCCGATGCCACGCAGTTGTTCTCCGACTGCCGTTTTCGCGCACGCCTGCACCAGTGCGGTCACGCCTCGGAGGTCAAGCAGCTGTTCGCTTCCTGGAGCCAGCCCGTGGCCCCTTTCTTTAGCCGCGCTTAACGGTCCGGCGGCCAATCTTTACGACATCTTGACGCGGCTGCCGCTAGGATGAAACGCATCGTAACGACAGGAATTGACATGAGTATCACTCAGCAGAAAGAAGAGCCACCCCCCGCGTGTAACGACAAGATATGCATCGGCATCGCCCTGGTCGGGGAAGACATCCGGGTCGCGGCGCGCGCCGATGGCCGCGAGGTCGCACACGGCAGCTTCCCGGCCAGCGCCCTCGGTACCGCGGCCTTGCTTTGTTACCTGACCGATTGGCAGGCGCCATTGAGGCTTGCCGTGGCTACCGCGGGCGCCGCCGCCCTCGGCCTTGCCTTGGCAGTCGGCGCATCGCATGGCCGGGAGGTGTTCCTGGTTTCCGCACAAACCCATAGCGCGGCATCGGATCTTGCCCGCTATGCCGAACATGCCATTTGACCGCGCGGGGAAGTTGATGATCCACATTTGCCCAGTCTGCGGGAAGACACATGCGGTGAACCCTGCCCGTCACTCGGTGGCTTGGGGGCGCCAGTTCACGTGTTCCCCCGAGTGCGAGTCTGAGCGCCGCCGTCGCATGCGCAGGCAACTGCTTGAATCCTGCCCATTGCGTGTGCAGGACGGACGCTGAAAGTACACTGAGCCCATGCCTGCCAACGATCAAGACAACCGCCCCGACCCCGATACCCTGCTTGCCCGCATCGAGGCCGATACCGAACGCGAACAGAGGGGGAAGCTGAAGGTCTTCTTTGGCGCCTGTCCCGGCGTGGGCAAGACCTACGCCATGCTGAGCGCGGCACGGGCCCTGCAAAGCCAGGGGCGCGAGGTGGTGGTGGGCCTGGTGGAAACGCATGGACGTTCCGAGACCGCACAGTTACTGGACGGGCTCGAACTGTTGCCCCCCAAGGTCGTGGCCTACCAGGGAAGGGAGCTGCGCGAGTTCGACCTCGATGCGGCGCTCGCGCGCAAGCCCGCCCTGCTCCTGGTGGACGAACTGGCGCATTCCAACGTGCCCGGCTCGCGCCATCCCAAGCGCTGGCAGGACGTCGAGGAACTGCTGGCAGTCGGCATCGACGTCTGGACCACGGTGAACGTGCAGCATCTGGAAAGCCTCAACGACATCGTCGGCAACATCACCGGCATCCAGGTGCGCGAGACCCTGCCGGATCGCGTGTTCGAGCAGGCAGCCGAAGTGGCCCTGGTCGACCTGACCCCGGACGAACTGATGCAGCGCATGAAGGAAGGCAAGGTCTACCTTCCCCAGCAGGCCGAGCGGGCGATCCGCAATTTCTTCCGCAAGGGCAATCTGATCGCCCTGCGCGAACTGGCCTTGCGCCGCACCGCCGACCGGGTGGATGCGCAGATGCGGGAATACCGCACCGACCAGGCCATCGAAACGGTGTGGCAGGCCAAGGAACGCCTGCTGGCCTGCATCGGCCCGGGCGCCGGCGGCGACCGGCTGGTGCGCGCTGCCGCCCGGCTGGCGGCGGACCTGCACGCCGACTGGATCGCCGTCTACGTCGAGACCCCCGCGCTGCAGCGCCTGTCCGAGGCCAACCGCGACAAGATTCTGAGGACACTGGCCCTGGCCCGCGAACTGGGTGCGGAGACGGCCACCCTCGCCGGGCAGGAGGACACCCAGACCCTGCTGGCCTATGCCGTCAGCCGCAACGTATCGAAACTGGTGGTAGGCAAGAGTTTGCGTACCGGCTTGTCGCGGATGCTCCGCGCCCCCCTGTCGGACCGCCTCTCCGCCCTGGCCGAGGATGTCGACGTCTATGTCGTCGCACATGAGGCAGAGGCCCGGTCTCCCGCGGAGGCGGTCTCCACGCCTTTCATTCTCGACCCGGAGTCCGTGCCCATGGCCCGGTGGCCGGGCTATGTCTGGGCCGGAGTAGCCTGCGCCCTCGCCACCGTGCTTGCCCAGGTGGTCAGTCCATGGCTCGATCTGGCCAACATCATCATGCTCTACCTGCTGGGCGTGGTCGCGGTGGCGGTCCGTTACGGACAGGGGCCTGCCATCCTGGCCTCCTTCCTCTGCGTACTGGCTTTTGATTTTTTCTTCGTGCCCCCGAAGCTTTCCTTCAGTGTGGCGGACACCCGTCACCTGCTGACATTCTCCATCATGCTGGGAGTAGGCCTGACGATCAGCAGGGTGGCGGCGAGCCTGCGCTATCAGACCCGCGTCGCCATGTACCGCGAGCGTCGTACCCGAGCGCTCAACGAACTGGGCCGGGAGTTGGCGGGGGCGCTTCTGCCGGCAGACATCGTGGACATCTCCCACCACCATCTGGAAGGCTTGTTCCAGTCGCAGGTCTGCATCCTGCTGCCTGACCTCCAGGAAAAACTGCATGCGCCCGCGCCCTTGCCCGGACACCAGGAGTTGCCGCTGGATCCGGCGATCGCCCAGTGGGTCTACGATCACCAGCAGCCCGCAGGGATGGGTACCCAGAGCCTGCCGGGCGCGCCCATGTACTACCTGCCGCTGAAGGCGCCGATGCGCACGCGGGGGGTGCTGGCCCTGCTGCCCAGCCAGAAACGGCTCCTGTTCCAGCCCGAGCAGGCCCGCCTGCTGGAGACCTTCGCCGCCCAGATCGCCCTGGCTCTGGAGCGGGTGCATTTCGTGGAAGTGGCGCAGGACGCCCTGGTGCGGATGGAGTCCGAACGGCTGCGCAACGGCCTGTTGTCCGCCCTGTCCCACGACCTGCGCACACCATTGACCGTGCTGGCGGGCCTGGCCGACTCCCTGCCGCTGGCCGGCCCGCCCTTGCCGGAAGCCCAGGCCGAGATCGCCCAGGCCATTCGCACCGAGTCCCTGCGGACCAGCACCCTGGTGAGCAACCTGCTGGATATGGCGCGCCTGCAGGAGGGCCACGTCCAGCTGAGGCGGGAATGGCAGCCCCTGGAGGAAGTGGTGGGCGCCTCGATGCAAACCCTGGCTGTTCCGCTGGCGCGGCATGAAGTGGTCGTCAACCTGCCGGCCGATCTGCCGCTGCTGGAGTTCGACAGCGTGCTGATGGAACGGGTGTTCTGCAACCTATTGGAGAACGCCGCGAAATACACGCCGGCAGGCAGCCGTATCGAGATCGCTGCCCGCAACGAGGGTGACCGCGTCACGATCACCGTCGCCGACAACGGACCGGGGCTGCCGCCCGGTCGAGAGGAAAGCCTGTTCGAGAAATTCACCCGTGGCCAGGACGAATCCTCCGTGGCGGGGGTCGGCCTCGGCCTTGCCATCGTGCGTGCCATCGTCCAGGCACACAAAGGAACGGTCAGAGGGGAAAATCGTCCCGAAGGCGGCGCCCGGTTCATCATCACCCTGCCCGCCGGCGAGCCGCCCGTCGTCGTCCCGGAGATCTGAACCTGAATGGAAGACCTACATGCCGCTTCGCCCACCGTGGTCGTCATCGAAGACGAGCCCCAGATCCGCCGCTTCGTGCGCACCGCGCTGGAGGCCGAGGGCTGCCACGTGGTGGAAGCCGGCGAAGGGGAACGAGGACTGGTTGAGGCCGGCACGCGCAAGCCCGACCTGGTCATTCTCGACCTGGGCCTGCCGGACCGGGACGGCGTCGACGTGGTGCGCGACCTGCGCAGCTGGTCTGCCGTTCCCATCCTGATTCTGTCCGCCCGCGTCGACGAGACCGACAAGGTGGCCGCCCTCGATGCCGGGGCAGACGACTACCTGACCAAGCCCTTTGGCGTGGCGGAACTGCTGGCACGGGTGCGCGCGCTGTTGCGGCGCGCCCGCCTGGCCGGCGGCGAAGGGCCACTGGTCACATTCGGCGAGGTCACGGTGGACCTGGCCCGCCGCCAGGTCCACCGTGGCGACTCGGAGGTCCATCTCACGCCTATCGAATACCGGCTGCTCGCCCTGCTCATCGCCAATGCCGGCCGGGTGCTCACTCACCGGCAGCTGCTGCGGGAAGTCTGGGGCCCCAGTCATGCCGAGGATACCCACTACCTGCGCGTCTACATGACGGGCCTGCGTCGCAAGCTGGAGGCGAACCCGACTCTGCCTCGCCACATCCGCACCGAATCCGGCGTGGGCTATCGCCTCGTGACCGACACATGATTGGAATGTATTTCCACTACTCGCCATGCTCGCGCAGAACCGAGCGACCCGCAGCCGGAAAGTGGACTGTAGTGGCGACTATCCTGATCCGCCACTCTCGGTTGCAGCCAGCCATAATTGGCTGCAACGTTTCAAACCCTGTTCGCCCCGAGATAAACCTCAAGCTTCGCCAGGTGCTGCTTGCCCCCCTCGATGGCACCGTATTTCTCAACCACTTCGTCGCGGGATTCCCTGCTGGGGAAAAGCTGGCGCAGCGTGATCAGGGTACCGCTGCCGGTTTCCTGCAGGGTGATACAGGTCTCGAACCATATCCGCTGGCCATCGCCGTGGTCGAAAACCAGCCTGGACGGCGGGGTGATTTCCTTGAATACGGCGTGGTTGGGGTAGCGGGTGCCCTCGGGTCCGACCATCTCGAATGTCCACGCGCCGCCGACCCGGAAATCCATGGTCACGTTTTCGTTCCTGAAGCCGTCCGGACCCCACCAGCGGTTCTGGTGTTCGGGCACGGTCATGGCTTTCCAGACCCGTTCCCGGGCAAATGGTACTTCGCGCTGAAGGACCAGCTCGCGTTCGTTTTCGCTCGGTTTCATCGTTTATTTCCTTAAAAGATCCGGATCGTGCGGGGCCGCATGATCAAATGCCTCGCTTGACCATGGCGACCAGTTGGTCGAGCGCCACGCCCCAGCCTGCTTCAAAGCCCATGGCGGCGTGCGTCCGGCACCCTGCCTCGTCTGCATGAATGACGGTGGCGCGGTAGCGGGTGCCGTTTTCGCCATGTGGGGCCATTTCAACCTTGGCGGTGAACATGAATTCGGCGGATTCATCGCCGCAGGGGGCGTTCATCAATGCGGGCCGGAAGCCGGGCAACAAGGCATTGGTCCAGACGAGTTTTTCGTTTTTGACCGTCTCCAAGTAGCAGCCGGTATTGGGAAACGCCTTGCCCTCGGGCGACTGCATGGTGGTGCGAAAAATGCCGCCGGGGCGCACATCGACTTCGGCATCGATCGTCTTCCATGGCAAGGGGCAGAACCATTGCTTGATCAACTCGGGTTCGGTCCAGGCGCGCCAAACCAGCTGGGGCGGCACATCGACGATGCGCTCAAAAGTCAAATCCAATTTGCTGTTGAAGTTCGTTGTCATCTGTTTTCTCCTTGGTTGTGGGCTGGTTGCCTGCGGATCGTAGGGCGTGCTCGGGTTGTTTAGGGCTTGAGGCAGATTGGGATCGCTTGCCGGCACTTCTTTTGGCCTTGCCCGGCGTATCGATGGGCTTGCCTGCATCGGGGTTGGAAGCCGTTTCCTGTGCCGGCCTGGCCGCGGATCCACTGGCGTGCAGTTCCTGCAGATAGGCATCCAGACGGTCCAGGCGTCCTTCCCACAGTTGCCTGTACTGCTCGATCCAGTCAACCGCCTGCTTGAGTTGCTCGCCATCGATCTTGCAGGGGCGTTGTTGCGCATGGCGGGTCTTGATCAACAAACCTGCTTTTTCCAGCACCTTGATGTGTTTCGAGACGGCGGGCAGGCTCATCTTGAAGGGCGCGGCAAGCTCGTTCACCGAGGCCTCGCCCTGCACCAGACGCGCCAGCATTGCCCGCCGGGTGGGGTCTGACAGGGCCGCAAAGGTCATGCTCAAGGTGTCGGTTGCAGGGCTCATCGTACTTTCTCGCAAGGTTAATTAACCTTTTGGTTAACTATAGGACGAAGGAAGTCATTCGTCAAAGGCCGCGGCCAGCGGCCGGGGGTCAGCCCTCCGCCACCACCCCCAACACCGCCTCCCCATACGCTTCCAGTTTCTTCGTCCCCAATCCCGATATCTCGCCCAGTTCCGCCAGCGTGGCGGGGCGGCGGGCAGCGATTTCGCGCAGGGTGGCGTCGTGCAGGATGACGTAGGCGGGCACTCCCTTTTCGTTGGCGGTTTCGCGGCGCCAGGTGCGCAGGGCAAGGAAGAGCGGATCTTCGTCGTCGTGGACGCCTGCGCCGGAACTGGGGGCGAGACGCGACTTCCTGCGGGACGACGCGGCGGCAATGGCGCGCAGCATGACGGTTTCTTCGCCCTTCAGCACAGGCCGGGCGGCGGCAGTGAGTTTCAAGGCGCCGTAGGTAGTGTGGTCCACTTCGAGCAGGCCGCGCACGACGAGTTGCCGCAGCACGGCGCGCCAGACCTTGTCGGTCTGGCCGGCGCCGATGCCGAATACGCTCAACTGGCCGTGGCCGAAGCGCTCGATTTTCTCGGTGGTCTTGCCGAGCAGCACGTCGATGACGTGGCCGGCGCCGAAGCGCTGGCCGGTTCGGTAGACCGTGCTCAAGAGCTTCTGCGCGGCTTCGGTGCCGTCCCACAGCGTCGGCGGGTTGAGGCAGACATCGCAGTTGCCACAGGGCTGGCTGGCTTCGCCGAAGTAGCTCAGCAATGCGACGCGACGGCAGCTGGCGGCCTCGCACAGGCCGACCAGGGCATCGAGCTTGGCATGGCCGATGCGCTTGTGCGCGTCCTCGGCCTCGCCCTCGTCGATGAAGCGGCGCTGGGTGACGACGTCCTGCAGTCCCCACGCCATCCACGCTTCCGCCGGCTCGCCATCACGACCGGCGCGGCCGGTTTCCTGGTAGTAACCCTCGACCGAACGCGGCAGGTCGAGGTGCGCGACGAAGCGCACGTCGGGCTTGTCGATGCCCATGCCGAACGCGAGGGTGGCGACCATGACGACGCCGTCCTCGCGCAGGAATTTTTCCTGGTGGCGGCGGCGCGTGTCGTTGTCCATGCCGCCGTGGTAGGGCAGCGCGGTGAAGCCGGCCTGCTTGAGTCCGTCCGCCGTCTCCTCGACCTTCTTGCGCGTGCTGCAATAGACGATGCCCGCCTCGCCTTTGTGCTCGTCCAGGAAATCCAGCAACTGCCGGCGCGGGTCGGATTTTTCGGCAATGCGATAACGGATGTTGGGGCGGTCGAAGCTGGCGACGAACACGCGTGCGGCGCCGAGATCGAGCCGGGTGAGGATTTCGGCGCGCGTCGCGGTATCGGCCGTGGCGGTGAGCGCGATGCGCGGCACGGCGGGAAACCTCTCGTGCAAGGCCGAGAGGCCGAGGTATTCCGGGCGGAAGTCGTGTCCCCATTGCGACACGCAATGCGCCTCGTCGATGGCGAACAGCGACACGCGGGCCTGTTCGAGCAGGCTTTGAAAGCGCGGGGTAAGGAGGCGCTCGGGCGCGACATACAGGAGCTTGAGCTGCCCGGAAACGAATTCGCGTTCAACTTGCGCGGCCGTTGCGCCCTCCTGGCTGGAGTTTAAAAACTCGGCGGCGATGCCCAGTTCTTTGAGCGCCGCGACCTGGTCCTGCATCAGCGCGATCAACGGCGACACCACCACGGCACAGCCGTCGCGCAGTAGCGCCGGAATCTGGAAGCACAGCGATTTGCCGCCGCCGGTGGGCATCAGCACCAGGGCGTCGCCGCCCGCCACAACGGTGTCGACAATGGCCGCCTGCTCGCCGCGAAATGCAGGGTAGCCGAAGATGCGGTTGAGCAGGCTTAAAGGGGTATCGGGCATGTAGGAAACGGGCTTGCGGACGGGCGATTCTGACCGCCCGGCTGGGAAATCAGGGAGTTACATCGGATATAATTGTGTCACGTTTTGCTCGGTTCTTTGCCGTGCCCCAAGGTTTGCCACGAAGAAAACCCCGCACCGAGGCTGCTGTCCTTTCAGGCTTCAACCCCCATACCAATACCCACTCAGACCCCGACATGAACACCGAAACCAACGCCCCTGCTCTCGACGTAAACGGAGTTTCGACGAAACCGGCAAATGCCGAATCAGAAAACCTGAGTCAAAACCAGATCATCGCCGAGCGCCGCGCCAAGCTGGCCGCGATTCGCGAGGCGGGCGTCGCCTTCCCCAACGACTTCGAGCGTCACGACTACGCCGGCAAGCTGGCCGCTGCCCACGGCGACAAGTCCAAGGAGGCGCTGGAAGCCGAGGCCATCCAGGTCCAGCTCGCCGGACGCATGATGCTGAAGCGCGTGATGGGCAAGGCCAGTTTCGCCACACTGCAGGACATGAGCGGTCGCATCCAGGTCTATGTGTCGAACGACCTCACCGGGCTTGATGCGCACGATGCCTTCAAGCACTGGGACCTCGGCGATTTCATCGGCGTCGCCGGCACCCTGTTCAAGACCAACAAGGGCGAGCTGACCATCCAGGCGAAGTCGATCCGCCTGCTGTCGAAGGCGCTGCGCCCGCTGCCGGAAAAATTCCACGGTCTCGCCGACCAGGAACAGAAATACCGTCAGCGTTACCTCGACCTCATCACCAACGACGACGCGCGCGAGACCTTCAAGCGCCGCTCGAAGATCATCCAGGCCATTCGCGCCTTCATGGTCGAGCGCGACTTCCTCGAAGTCGAGACGCCGATGATGCACCCCATCCCCGGCGGCGCGGCGGCCAAGCCTTTCGCCACGCACCACAACGCGCTCGACATGGAACTGTTCCTGCGCATCGCACCCGAGCTGTATCTCAAGCGCCTGGTGGTCGGCGGCTTCGAGAAGGTGTTCGAGATCAACCGCAACTTCCGCAACGAAGGACTGTCGACGCGGCACAACCCCGAGTTCACCATGATGGAATTCTATGAGGCCTATCGCGACTACCGCTACCTGATGGACCTCACCGAGTCGCTGATCCGCGCCGCCGCGGTCGCCGCCACCGGCTCGACCACGGTCACCTATCAGGGCAACGAAATCGAGCTCGGCAAGCCGTTCGATCGCCTCACCATCGTCGAGGCGATCCAAAAATACAATCCTCACTACACGGTCGAACAGCTGAACGACCGCGACTGGCTGGTCTCGCAGTTCACCGCGATGAAAGCCAAGTACCGCCCGCAGGACGGCATCGGCGGGCTGCAGCTGTCGTTCTTCGAGGAAACCACCGAGGCGATGCTGATCCAGCCCACCTTCATCATCGACTACCCGGCCGAAGTCTCGCCGCTGGCGCGTCGCTCCGACAGCCAGCCCGACATCACCGAGCGCTTCGAGCTGTTCATCACCGGGCGCGAGATGGCCAACGGCTTCTCGGAACTAAACGATGCCGAGGACCAGGCCGAGCGCTTCATGGAGCAGGTGCGGCAGAAGGAAGCTGGCGACGAGGAGGCGATGCACTACGACGCCGACTTCATCCGCGCGCTGGAGCACGGCCTGCCGCCCACCGGCGGCTGCGGCATCGGCATCGACCGCCTGGTGATGCTGCTGACCGATTCGCCGAGCATCCGCGACGTCATCCTCTTTCCGCAAATGCGGCGGGAAAGTTAAATGAGCCCGCAGATGCGGCGCGAAAGCTGATCCAGCCGCCATGGGGCAATACGCGCTCAAGATCGGCCTGTCCGCGCTGATCCTCGTCGCAGTGGCCGAAGTGGCCAAGCGCAGCACCTTCTGGGCAGCCGCCCTGGCCTCGCTGCCGCTCACCTCGCTGCTGGCGTTTGTCTGGCTCTATCTCGACACCGGCGACGTGCAGAAGATCGCCACGCTTGCCGGCGGCATCTTCTGGCTGGTGTTGCCCTCGCTGCTGCTGTTCGTGCTGCTGCCCATTCTGCTGCGCCTCGGGTGGGGGTTCTGGCTCAGCCTGGCTGTGTCCAGCGCCGCCACAGCGCTGGCCTACGTGGGCATGATCAGACTGCTGAGCCTGTTTGGCGTGCGGCTGTAAAGCGAGTCTGCAGGCCCGTCCATGCGTGACCGCTTCCGGTAAAATCAGGCCTCCAAACCTTTTCGCAGCCATTCATTTTTACGAGTCGCCCCAACATGACCGACGTCTTCAATTCCCACGATTCCTTTTCCACCGGCACCGGGACGGTCCGCTTCGCATCGCTGAAAAAGCTGGAGGCCGTGCTCGGCATGTCGGTGGCACGCTTGCCGGTGTCACTCCGCGTCGTGCTGGAGTCGGTGCTGCGCAACTGCGACGGCGTCAAGGTCACGCCCGAACATGTCAAGCAGCTGGCGGGCTGGAAGCCGAACGCCGCGCGCACCGAGGAAATCCCTTTCACCGTGGCGCGGGTGATCCTGCAGGACTTCACCGGCGTGCCGCTGCTGGCCGACCTCGCCGCGATGCGTTCGGCCGCGCAGAAGCTGGGCAAGGATCCGAAGAAGATCGAGCCGCTGGTTCCGGTCGACATGGTGGTCGACCACTCGATCCAGGTCGATGCCGCGGGCACGCATGATGCGCTCGACCTCAACATGAAGATCGAATTCGAGCGCAACCGCGAGCGCTACCAATTCCTCAAATGGGGCATGCAGGCCTTCGACACGTTCAAGGTGGTGCCGCCCGGTGTCGGCATCGTGCACCAGGTCAACATGGAATACCTGGCGCGCGGCGTGATGGAAAAGGACGGCATGGCCTATCCCGACACGCTGGTCGGCACCGATTCGCATACCACGATGATCAACGGCCTCGGCATCGTCGCCTGGGGCGTCGGCGGCATCGAGGCGGAAGCGGCGATGCTCGGCCAGCCGGTGTATTTCCTCACCCCCGATGTCGTCGGCGTCAACCTCAAGGGCGCGGCCAGGCCCGGCGTCACCGCCACCGACGTGGTGCTGACCGTCACCGAGATGCTGCGCCGCGCGAAAGTCGTCGGCAAGTTCGTCGAGTTCTTCGGCGAGGGCGTGGCCGCCATGTCGGTGACCGACCGCGCAACCATCGCCAACATGGCGCCGGAATACGGCGCGACCATGGGCTTCTTCCCGGTCGACGAAGCCACCTGCCAGTACTTCGCCGCCACTGGGCGCCCGGTCGCACAAGTGGACACGATCCGCGCCTACTACCAGGCGCAGGGCCTGTTCGGCATCCCCAAGGCGGACGACATCGATTATTCGCAGGTGCTGGAGCTCGACCTCTCAACCGTTGAACCCAGCGTCGCCGGCCCCAAGCGGCCACAGGATCGCATCGCGCTGGCCGGCCTGAAATCCGCATTCGCCAGCCTGATGGATAAGGCTGTGGGCGACGGCGGCTACGGCAAGGCCGGCGAACTGGGCCGGCGCCATGCCCTGCCCGCCTCGAGCCACAACCTTGTTGATCTCGCCGGCGGTGGCAACCAGGACGAAATCGCCCCGGTACCGGCGGCGGAAGAGGAAATGCTGGACAGTCACCCCTCGCCCGACCACGTCGTGGCCGACCCCACCACCGTGTTCAAGGACGGCAACGACAGCCTCGGCCATGGCGACGTCGTGATTGCCGCGATCACCTCCTGTACCAACACCTCCAACCCCGGCGTGATGCTGGCCGCCGGCCTGCTGGCGAAGAAAGCCGCCGCACTCGGCCTGAAGCCGCCCGCGCACGTCAAGACCTCGCTCGGCCCCGGCTCGCGCGCGGTCACCGAATACCTGAACAAGGCCGGGCTGATGGACGCGCTTGAGGAGGTCGGCTTTTCCGTGGTGGGCTACGGCTGCACCACCTGCATCGGCAACTCCGGCCCGCTGAAGCCGGAGATCGACAAAGCCATCGCCGACAATGACCTCGTCGTCGCGTCGGTGCTGTCGGGCAACCGCAACTTCGAGGCGCGCGTGCACCAGGCGGTCAAGGCCAACTTCCTGATGTCGCCGCCGCTGGTCGTCGCCTTTGCGCTGGCCGGCCGCGTCGACATCGACTTCGAGAAAGAGGCGCTCGGCACCGGCAAGGATGGCCGGCCGGTGTACCTGAAAGACTTGTGGCCCAGCGCCGCCGACGTCGCCGCGGTGATGGGCGCCGCCACCGATGCCGCCGCCTACCGCAGGATCTACGCCGACGTCGGCGCCGACAATCCGCTGTGGGATGCCGTCTCCGCCCCCACCGGCACAGTCTACGAGTGGGACGCGAAATCGACCTACATCCAGCAGCCGCCGTTCTTCGCGGGCAGCAAGGCAGCCAGCGGCGGCATCCGCGGCGCCCGTGCGCTGGCGATCTTCGGCGATTCGGTCACGACCGACCACATCAGCCCCGCCGGCGGCATCAAGCCGACCTCACCGGCCGGCGTGTACCTCACCGGGCACGGCGTGCAGAAAGTGGATTTCAACAGCTACGGCGCGCGCCGCGGCAACCACGAGGTGATGATGCGCGGCACCTTCGCCAACGTGCGCATCAAGAACCTGATGATCCCCGGCTCCGAGGGCGGAATCACGCTGAAAGGCAGCGAACAGAAACCGATCTACGACGCCGCCATGCAATACCAAGCCGAAGGCATGCCGCTGATGATCTTCGCCGGCGAGGAATACGGCACCGGTTCGTCGCGCGACTGGGCGGCCAAGGGCACCACCCTGCTCGGCGTGAAGGCCGTCGCCGCCAAGAGCTTCGAGCGCATCCACCGCGCCAATCTCGCCGGCATGGGCGTGTTGCCCTGCCAGTTCAAGGACGGCATCGACGCAACCACGCTGAAGCTGGACGGCTCCGAGACTTTCGACCTCGAAGGCACCGAGGCGGGCATCACGCCACAGCAGGACGTGACGCTGGTGATCCACCGCGCCAACGGCAAAGTGGAACGCGTCGCGCTCACGCTGCGCATCGACACGCCGATCGAGGTCGAGTACTACAACAAGGGCGGCATCTTGCCCTTCGTGCTCGAACAACTGGTGGGATAAATCCGGTATGCACAGGCTCCCAAGGACAAGGGGCCGCCAGCGAAATAAACTGGCCCAGTGACGCGCGTCACTGGGCCAGTTTTCGGTAGAGCGTCCGTTCGCTGATCCCCAGCTGCGCGGCCAGTGATTTTCGATCGCCGCCATGGTGCGCCAGCGCCCATTGCAGATAGCGCAGTTCCGCCGTTTCCAGCGGCACGATGTCGTCCACGCCCGGCATGCCTGTCTCGTCGCTTTTCAGTTCGGGCGGCAGATGCTCCTCCAGCAGGGTATCGCCGTCGGCCATCAGCATCGCGCGTTCGATGATGTTGCGCAGTTCGCGGATGTTGCCCGGGTAATCGTAGTCCTGCAGCCGGGCCCGTGCGGCTTCACTTACCGTGTAGGGCCGCCCCGGCGCCAGCCGAGCCAGCAGGGTGTCGGCCAGCAGGCCGATGTCGCCGCGCCGTTCGCGCAAGGCAGGCAAGTGAATCGGGAACACGCTCAGCCGGTAATACAGGTCGCGACGAAAGCTGCCGCGTTCGACCATGGCCTTGAGATCGCGATGGGTGGCGGCGATCAGACGAAAATCGGCGCGCAGCGTCTCCACGCCCCCGACCCGGCGAAAGGTCCCCGTTTCCAATAGACGCAGCAGCTTGACCTGCAGGCTGAGTGGAATATCGCCGACTTCGTCCAGAAACAGCGTCCCGTCCGACGCCGATTCGACCAGGCCGATCTTGCGCTGGTGGGCGCCGGTGAACGCGCCCTTCTCGTAACCAAACAGTTCGCTCTCGAACAGGGTTTCGGTCAGCCCAGAACACTCCACCACCACGAACGGCCCGTGCTCGCGCCTGCTCTGCTGGTGAATGGCCTGCGCGACCAGTTCCTTGCCGGTGCCCGACTCGCCCAGCAACAGGGCGGCGGTGTCCGAAGGCGCCACGCGCCGGACCAGTTCGAGCATGCGATTGAAGGCAGCCGACTTGCCGACCAGGCCGCTTTCGGCCGGGAAACTGCTGGCCTCGCGTACCGTCAGCATGCGTTCGACGAAATACTCGATCTTGCCCGACGCGCCGACGATCGGCGTCAGTTCGACATCGACATGCTCCTCGCCGCGCGGCGTATGGTGCAGATGCAGCACACGCCGCGGCTCGCCGCTGATCCGGCTGGCAGCGAGCGGGCAGGATTCGCCGCATTCGTCGCAGGGCCGGCTGTAGCCATGCGATATCGCGTAGCAAAACTGCCCGACCACATTCCGCTCGCCGGCATACACACGGCGATAGGCCGCATTGGCCGCCAGAATCCGGTAATCGATCCCCATGACGATCTGGGGGTCGGGATGGGTCTCGAGAAAGCTGATGAGTTCGTTGGCCGGTGACATGGTCTTATGCCATTTATGTCATTTACGTCACAGAACATTAACAGATTTTGTCATAAATGGCAGTCTGCGCTTTCAACGCCTGTCACAAAATTGATCTATTCTTTTGAAACCAAAGAGAAATAAAAGCCCTCATCTGTCCCGGGGAGTTGGCACGGCACTTGCGAATAATTGGAGTACTCATGAAACCGCCCATGCCCACTTTCCTGCACCATCCGCTGGCCAAAGAAATCTCGCTCGCCATCGCGATCAAGCTGCTGGTGATCGCGGCCATTTTTTATGCGTTCTTCGACGGCCATGCGCTGCACCCCGACGCCGATGCCGTAGCCGAGCGCCTGGCCAACCCCAATCAACCCGCCCACACATCTCAATCCTCACCCGGGAGCCCTCATGCTGACTGAAGAACTCGTCGATCTGTCGCGGCTGCAATTTGCAGTCACCGCGCTCTATCACTTCCTGTTCGTACCGCTCACGCTGGGGCTGGCATTCATCCTGGTCATCATGGAACTGACCTACGTCATCACCGACCGCCCCATCTACAAGGACATGGTGCGCTTCTGGGGCAAGCTGTTCGGCATCAACTTCGCGCTCGGGGTGACCACCGGCATCACCATGGAATTCCAGTTCGGTACCAACTGGGCGTATTACTCGCACTACGTCGGCGACATCTTCGGCGCGCCGCTGGCAATCGAGGGCCTGATGGCCTTCTTCCTCGAATCGACCTTCATCGGTTTGTTCTTCTTCGGCTGGGACCGCCTCAACAAGTGGAAACACTTCATGGTGACGGTGCTGATGGCGGTGGGATCGAACCTGTCGGCGTTGTGGATCCTGATCGCCAACGGCTGGATGCAGGATCCCGTCGGCGCGACGTTTTCCTTCGTCACCATGCGCATGGAAATGAGCGATTTCTGGGCCATCGTCTTCAATCCCACGGCGCAGGCCAAGTTCGTGCATACGGTGTCGGCCGGCTACGTCACCGCCTCGCTGTTCGTGCTCGGCATTTCCAGCTACTACCTGCTCAAGGGCCGCGACCTCGACTTCGCGCGGCGTTCCTTCCGCATCGCCGCCGGCTTCGGCTTTGCCTCCGCATTGTCGGTCATCGTGCTGGGCGACGAATCGGGCTACACCGTGAGCGAATCGCAGAAGACCAAGATGGCGGCGATCGAGGCGATGTGGGAAACCGAACCGGCCCCGGCGGCATTCACCGTGTTCGCCGTGCCGAACGAAAAAGCCGAGCGCAACGATTACCAGCTGCAGATTCCCTATGCGCTTGGCCTGATCGGCACGCGCTCGCTCACCAAGACCATGCCCGGCATCAAGGAAATCAAGGCCAGGAACCGCGAGCGCATCGAAAACGGCATCCACGCGGTAATCGCGCTTGAGCAGTTGCGCAGGAACCACGACGACAAAACGGCGCTCGCGCAGTTCGACGCGCACAAGGCCGACCTCGGCTTCGGCCTGCTGTTGAAGAAATACATCGTCGACGTGTCGCAGGCCACGCCCGAGATGATCCAGCAGGCGGTCGACGACACCATCCCACGCGTCGCCCCGCTGTTCTGGAGCTTCCGCATCATGGTGGCGCTGGGCTTCCTGTTCCTCGCGCTGTTCACGCTGGCGTTGTTCTATTCGATCAAGGGCACCTTCATCGAGAAGAAATGGCTGTTGCGATGGGCGCTGTGGTTCATTCCCATGCCCTGGGTCGCCGCCGAACTCGGCTGGGTCGTCGCCGAATACGGCCGCCAGCCGTGGACGATCTACGGCGTACTGCCGACGCACATCTCGGTGTCCAACATCAGCGTCGGCAATATCTACGGTTCGCTCGCCAGCTTCATCGGTTTCTACACCGTACTGCTGATCGTCGAGATGGTTCTGATGACGAAGTACGCGCGGCAAGGCCCGGCCAGCCTCGGTACTGGCAAATACCACAACGAACACGCGGCTGGCGGCGCACTGCCCACCCACGCGCCGGCTAACCAGATCTAAGGAGTAAGCATGGACTACGAAACCCTGAAACTCGTCTGGTGGCTGCTGATTGGCGTCCTGCTGGTCGGGTTTGCCATCATGGACGGCCACGACATGGGCATGGGCGTGCTGCTGCCCTTCGTCGGCCGCAACGACCTCGAGCGCCGCGCCGTCATCAACACCGTCGCACCGCACTGGGATGGCAACCAGGTCTGGTTCATCACCGCCGGCGGCGCGGTCTTCGCCGCCTGGCCGATGGTCTATGCCACCGCCTTCTCGGGCTTCTACTGGGCGATGATGGCTGCACTCTGGGCGCTGTTCTTCCGCCCGGTCGGCTTCGACTACCGCTCCAAGATCCAGAACCCGACCTGGCGCAGCACCTGGGACTGGGGCCTGTTCATCGGCGGCGCCGTGCCACCGATCATCTTTGGCGTCGCCTTCGGCAACCTGCTGCAGGGCGTGCCCTTCCAGTTCAACGACATCCTGATGTCGACCTACACTGGCAGCTTCTGGCAACTGCTCAACCCGTTCGCGTTGCTCGCTGGCGTCGTCAGCCTCGGCATGATCACCTTCCAGGGCGCGAACTACCTGATGATGCGAACCGAGGGCGACATCTACCGCCGCGTCCGCACCGCCAGCCTGATTTTCGGCACCCTGACCTTCGTCACCTTCGCGCTCGCAGGCTGGTGGGTGGCGACCGGCATCGACGGCTACGTGATCACCAGTGCCGTCGACCCCAACGGCCTGCCCGACCCGCTCGCCAAGACTGTGGCAACCGCTGCCGGCGCCTGGATGACCAACTACCACACCTACGCGTGGACGAAGTGGGTACCGATCGCCGCGTTCGCCGCCCTGGCCGCAGGTATCCTGTTCGCTCGCCTCGGCAAGGCCGGGCTGGCGTTCTGGTCCTCCTCGCTGGCATGCGCCGGCATCATCGGCACCGCTGGCGTGTCGATGTTCCCCTTCATCATGCCGTCGTCGACCGATCCGCGCTCCAGCCTCACCGTGTTCGACGCCGTGTCCTCGCATCTCACGCTCGGCCTGATGCTCGGCGCTACGGTGATCTTCATGCCGCTGATCATCTTCTACACCTCGTGGGCGTACAAGGTGATGTGGGGCAAGGTCACGACGGAATTCATCGCCGCCAACGACAAGTCGGTTTACTGAAAGGAATCGCCATGTGGTATTTCGCCTGGATCCTCGGAGTCACCATGGCCGTGCTGCTCGCCTCGATCAGCGCGATGATGTGCGACGCCAAGGAATGCGCGCTCGACGAAGCGCGCGCCAAGGCCGCGAACGACACGCGGCAGGGCTGACCTTCCCTCGGGGGAAACGAACCCGCGCATGAACCGCGTTCTCGACAGCGGCTGGGCGCGCGGCGTATCGCTGGTCTCGGCGCTCGCGCTGATGATCCTCGTCACCGTATTCCCGCGCGGGCTGACCGTCGCCGACGGCAGGGCGATCAGCCACGGCGTGCTCACGTTCATCATGTGGGGCATGTCGGCGGGATTCGTGCATGGCGTCGGGTTCGTCCCGCGAAACAACGTCCTGCGGGTACTGCTCGGCCCGGTCGTCGCCTGGGTGCTGATGGGCGTGGCCTTGATTTTTTATGTCCAGTATTTTTTGAGGTGATCTCACGTAAGTTCTGCCCGGCTGCACAGCCATGCCGGACGCTCGCGCGCCCCCCGTTGCGGCCTGAGTCTTTCCTGTTCTTGTTTTTTCAGATACACATCCATGGCACACATCGTCATCCTCGGCGCCGGCACGGGCGGCACGCCCGCAGCCTATGAAATGCGTCACCTGCTCGACAAGTCGCACGCCGTCACCCTGATCAATGCGTCGGACACCTTCCAGTTCGTGCCGTCCAACCCTTGGGTCGCGCTGGGCTGGCGCGAGGCCCGCGAGACCACGTTCAAGCTGCGGCCCTACCTGGAAAAAAAGGCATCCAGTTCATCGCCCAGCGCGCCGACACGATCGACGCGACCAACAGCCGGATCCATCTGGCCAACGGCGACGTCGTCGACTACGATTATCTGGTGATCGCCACCGGCCCTCGGCTCGCCTTCGACTGGTTCCCGGCGCAGGGCCGGAAGGTGGTCACACGGAATCGGTCTGCACGGTGGAACATGCCGAGCGCGCGTACGAACGCTATCTCGAATTCCTGAAAAATCCCGGCCCGGTGGTGATCGGCGCACTGCCCGGCGCGTCGTGCTTCGGCCCTGCCTACGAATATGCGATGGCGCTGGAAACCGACCTGCGCCGCCGCAAGCTGCGCCACAAAGTGCCGATCACCTATGTCTCGTCCGAGCCCTATGTCGGTCACCTCGGGCTGGGCGGCGTGGGGGATTCGAAGGGGCTGCTGGAAGCCGAATTCCGCCAGCGCCACATCAAGTGGATCACCAACGCGAAGACGACCCGGGTCGAAGCGGGGAAAATGCATATCGAAGAGATCGACGATTTCGGCGAGAAGCTGCGCGAGCACACGCTGGACTTCAGTTACGCGATGATGCTGCCGCCGTTCCGCGGCGTGGCGGCGGTCGCAGCGGTGGAAGGCCTGTGCAATCCGGGCGGCTTCGTGATCGTCGACGAACATCAGCGCAGCCCAAAATATCCCAATATCTACTCGGCAGGCGTGTGCATCGCAATCCCGCCGGTCGAGCAGACGCCGGTCGCCATCGGCACGCCGAAAACCGGCTACATGATCGAATCGATGGTCACCGCCATCGTCCACAACATCGCAGACGAACTGGCGGGCAAGGTGCCCGGCCATACCGGCACCTGGAGCACGATCTGCCTGGCCGACATGGGCGATACCGGCGCGGCCTTCGTGGCGATCCCGCAGATCCCGCCGCGCACGTCACCTGGGCGAAGAAAGGCAAATGGGTGCATCTGGCCAAGGTGGCGTTCGAGAAATATTTCATGCGCAAGATGAAAACCGGCAACTCGGAGCCGCTGTACGAGAAATACGTCCTGAAGGCACTGGGTATCAAGCGCCTGAACTGAACGCTCAGGCCAGGGTGAAGGTCCGCGCAAACAGTTCGCTCACCTGGTCCGGCGGCAGCGGCTTGGCGATCACATAACCCTGAATTTCATCGCAGCCGCCGCTTTTCAGGAATGCCACCTGCTCGAGCGTTTCGACGCCCTCGGCCACGACGCGCAGATGGAGGGCGTGCGCCAGACGAATGATGGCGGTGGCAATCTCGGCATCGTCGCTGTCGGTCAGCACATCCGTGACGAAGCTCTTGTCGATCTTCAGCGCATCGATCGGCATACGTTTCAACTGGCCCAGGTTGGAATGTCCGGTGCCGAAATCGTCGATGTAGACATGCAGGCCGCGCTGGCGCAAGGCATCGAGCATGTCGAAAGTACGCGCCGGATTCTCCATCGCCGCGCTCTCGGTCACTTCCAGTTGCAAATACGATGACTCCATGCCGGTTTCCTTCAGAATGGCATCGATGTCATCGATCAGGCGCGCATCCGAAAACTGGCGCGGCGACAGATTGATGGCCACGGGTGGTGGGTTGAGGCCGGCATCGCGCCAGACGATCCATTGTTCGCAAGCCGCTCGTACCACCCAGCGGCCCAGCGGCATGATCAGGCCGGTTTCCTCGGCCACCGGAATGAACTGATCGGGCCAGATGATGCCGCCCGAACGGGTCAGCCAGCGCGCCAGAGCTTCCAGTCCCACCACGCGACCGCTGGCGAGATCGACTTTCGGCTGATAGGCCAGCGCCAGCTCGTCGCGCTCGAGCGCCTGGCGCAGGCCGGTTTCCAGGTTCAGCTGTTGCTGCGCCACGGTGTTCAATTCATCGCTGAAATATTCGAAGCCGCTGCGGCGTTGCTTGGCCTGATACATCGCCAGATCGGCCTGGCGCAGCAGCGTGTTGGCGTCGAGGCCATCGTCCGGATACACGCTGATGCCAATGCTGGCGCCGATGGCATAACGCCGCCGCTCGAGCTTGAACGACTCGGCCAGCGCCTTGAGCAGCTTGCGGGCCACGCGGCTGGCGGCCCGCGAAGCCGGCGGGTGCATCAGGATGACGGCAAATTCGTCCCCGCCCAGCCGTGCGACGAAGTCGTCGGCGCGCAATTGCTCATCCAGCCGGTTGGCCACGACACGCAACACCTGGTCGCCCACCTCGTGTCCCTGTGAGTCGTTGATGTGCTTGAAGCGGTCGAGATCGATGAACAGCAGCGAGATCTGGAGTTTCTCGCGCTGCGCGCGTGCCAGTGCATGACCGAGGAAATCCTGGAAATACGAACGGTTGGGCAGGCCGGTCAGCGGATCGTGGTTGGCCAGCATGTCGAGCCGCATCTCGGAATAGCGGCGTTCGGTCAGGGCTGCCGACACGAAGAGACCGCCCAACGCCATGGTCATCATGCTGATCTGCAGCGCGAACACGTCGCGCGGCATCGTGGCGCTGGTCAGTCCGCCAAAGGAGACGAGCGAAACGCCCAGCACGATCAACGCCGCCAGGAATATGGCCACACTCGCCCCGGTCACCGAGAATCGCAGCGCCGCCCACAGCACGCCGGGCAGCAGGACGAACAGGACGATTTCGGCCGGCCGCAAGGGCTCGGCATACTCCATCATCACGCGCGTCAACAGAAGCATGCCGAGCACCAGCACCAGGCCCTCCAGACGCGCGCCCTTGTTGGTCGGCAACAAATCCCAGCGCGACGCCGTCAGGAGCAGCGGCGCAATCAGATACACCCCTAGCAGTTCCCCCTGCCACCAGACGCCCAAGGTCCGCCACACCAGATCGGAATGCAGATGGTCGAACAAGCCCAGGCTGAATACGCCCGCCAGCGCGCTCACCGCACATCCCAGCGGCGCAGCTACGAGCGAAAACTTGGCGACGCTGGAAACATAATCGAGGGTGGAACTGAAGGGCGGCAGGTAGCGCGGCAGATACCCGATCACAGCGGCCCCCGCGGCCGCGCCGAGCGCCAGGCGGAATGCCGCTTCCGGCGGCAGGATCTGGCTGTTGAGCGCAAACGATCCCAGCAGCACCCCCACGACGCCTGCCATACCGAAACGCAGGCTCGCCATGGCGCCGATACCGGCTGCCAGCCAGACCACGGCCACCACATTGGCGGCATACGCCGTGATCTTGAGGCTGGTCCACCCCGCCAGGGCGTAGGCCAGCGCCGTCAGCCCGACAATCAGCGCAATGCGCCTGACTTCGGTCAGGGCTGGCAATGCCGGAAGGGCCAAGACGTTAAATCCGGCTACTGAGCGGGGTCGACCTCGGCGCGCACGGACTCCAATGCGTCCTTGAGTGTCTCCTCGGACAAGCCGTTGAGTTGTTCGGCCAGCATCTCGGCAGCATCGATGGTGTCAGCTTCATCGGGCAGGCTGTCGGTATCGAGGTTGGCGACGAATACCGCCGCCGCGCCGGTCACCTGCAAGAGCTGGCGGCGCTCGTTCATCAGCATGTCGATTTCATCGCGCAGCAAGCGGATTTCATCTTCTTTCATGGCGTGCAGGGTCATGCGTATCTCCGTGTTTCTTCATCTGGTCAGCCAAACAGGGTCAATACCCCGGTGTAGCCATATAAACGGTTGTGGGAAATTTCCCCGTTGGCAAAAAATCCCACCAACGGAAAGTCTCCGAGGGTGTCGCGAATCAATTCCAATTCCCGGTTCGGCGCGCCGAACATATGCTGGCCGCGCCCCAGGCAGGAATAATATACGCCGCCCCGGATCGGTACGCCCAGTTGCGCCCCGATGGCCGAGAGCATCCGCAACAGGTCGTCTTCGGCAGTTTGCTGGTCGCGGCGACAGAACAGCAGTTCGTCTCCCGGCTCGACATACTCGCCGACCGCCACGAGATCGTTCTGCGGATCGACGCCGAGAATGTTGCGTACCAGATAATCCCCGGTATCCGAACCGCGAACCGGCAGACCGACGAAAATATAGCCGGCCGCACGCCGCAGATCGCGCGCCAGCACGTCGCCGATTTCCTCCTTCATCACATCCAGCGCCGGACGGTGATCGAGACTGCCGATGACGTTCTTGTTCGCTGTGGTGATGCGATGGCGCGGTCCCAGCGGCGAGATGCCCTGCGTCAGCCGCGTCGCCAGCTTCACCCGTTCGCTGAACAGCACGCCTGACAAGCCGCCGCTCACTACGCCGTCGCTGATCTGCGCCGTCGTCTCGCCACGCGAACTCGACAACCCGCCGACGACAAATCCGCTCGATACGTGTGCGGAAAGACTGTCGATCAGTTCCTGCATGCGGCTGTTTGCCGGGTCGCCATGCGCCACGGCGAAATAGGCTTGCGCCGGTTGCGTCTCGATGTCCTGCGGCGAACGCAGCACCGGCAGCATGCTGAAGTCAGCAGGATCGAATTCCGCCAGCATCACGACCAGTGCCGGTTCTTCCAGATACTCCACGCCCGTGGCGCAGACGCCGAACCCCACGCTGCCGGTCCAGTGGGGCACGCCGGTCGCGCTTTTGAAGAACGCCAGGATCGCATCGAGTTCGCCGGCAAAGGCATCCGACACATACAGGAATCCCAGCGTCGCTCCCGACGGGATCGCACCCAGCTGGCCCATGCAGGCCTGGGCCGCCTGGGTCCAGTCGGGATTCGCGGCGTGGGCGAATTTGAAGGGCGATGTCATGTCTTTAAGGCAGGGAATGCATCAGCGCGGCGCGCCGGCCTTTCGGCCGGCAAGGCCTGCATCAGTAGCCCGTCTGGCCGCTGCTCGGCAACTCGCCTTCGCCGAAGAAGTTCCACAGCAGGTGGGCGACCACCTCAGGGGCGATCACGGTGTGCTGGTTATGGCTTTCCTGCAACGCCACCCGCAGCTTCTTGCGCAGTTCGGGATCTCCGGTCAGATCGAAAATGATGTCCACCTTCGCACCCATGGTCACCACTTCCATCGCATCCTTGAACACCGGCACCTTGCTATGGCTGAACCCCAATGCAACGGGCGATTCCAGATTGCGGTGCGCGACGGCGACGATCTCCACGTTGACGCCCTCTTCCTGGATCTTCTCCAGAAAATGCTCGGCAAATTTCTCCCCGACTTCACCCAGTCCCAGCAGGGCAACCTTGACGACATGACTCATGAAAGAACTCCTCGTATCAGTTATGGTGGAAACAGTGGACCTGTTTTTTTATTCGCTCATGCGATCCGGATGACCCGGTCGCCTGTCGGCGCATTGTTTGCGCACGGGTAGCATACGGTCCCAGCCCGCGCCTGTCGATACTGCGACCACCAGTCCATACGACGCATCGCACAAGCCTCACCTGTTCACGCCCCATGGGCCGGGGATATGATTCGGCTTATCATTCAAGGCGTCCGTCATGCCCGACATTGCTTCGCTCCACCCGTTCATCACCCCCTATGCCAGCGGCATGCTGGAAACGGCAGGTCGCCATCGCATTTACTGGGAAACGTCCGGCAACCCGGATGGCATCCCGGTGCTGTTCGTGCACGGCGGGCCCGGCTCCGGCACGTCGCCTATACAGCGGCGGTTCTTCGATCCGGCACGCTACCGCATCGTTTTGTTCGACCAGCGCGGCAGCGGCCGCTCCACACCGCACGGCGAACTGGCCGACAACACCACGCCGTATCTGATCGCCGACATGGAAGCGCTGCGTCGCGAACTTGGCATCGCATCCTGGCTGGTCTTCGGCGGTTCGTGGGGCTCGACCCTGGCGCTCGCCTACGCCGAGGCGCATCCCGAGCGCTGCCGCGGGCTGGTGCTGCGGGGCATTTTCCTCTGTCGCAAAAGCGAGATCGACTGGTTTCTCCACGGTATTCGCACCCTGTTTCCCGAGGCGCAGCGCCAACTCGCCGAATTCATCCCGGAGGACGAACGCCACGATCTGCTGACAGCCTACCATCGCCGCCTCGTCAATCCCGACCCCACCGTGCACCAGCCCGCCGCCCATCATTGGGCCGCCTTCGAGGCTTCGTGCTCGACCCTGCTGCCCAATCCCGAACTCGTCTCCGCGTTCGGTGACGACAAAAGAGCCCTCTCGTTGTCACGGATCGAAGCGCACTATTTCGTCAACAACATTTTCCTGCCCGACAACAGCCTGCTCGCCAACGTCGATCGCATCCGCGGCATTCCGGCGATCATCGTGCAGGGACGCTACGACGCCGTCTGCCCCATCGTGTCGGCCGATGAACTCGCGCGCGCCTGGCCCGAAGCCCGCTATGTCATCGTGCCGGATGCAGGGCATTCGGCGTTCGAGCCGGGCATCGCCCGCGAACTGGTTGCCGCCTGCGGCCGTTTCGCCCAGACCGGAGCATTCGACTGATGGCCCTGTCGCCTTACGTCTTCGATGCCAGCGCGGAAAACTTCAACCGGTTGGTGCTGGAAAACTCGCACAAGGGCCCGGTGCTGGTGCATTTCTGGACCCCCAAGGCCGGCCCCTGCTTCATCCTGATGCCGCGGCTGATAAAGCTTGCTGCCGAATACGGCGGCAAGTTCCTGCTCGTCATGCTGAACGCCGACGAGTTGCCCGAACTGACGCGCCGCTTCAGCGTGAATTCGGTGCCGACGGTGAAGTTTTTCTGGCGCGGCGAGGTCGCCCACACCATCCATGGTGCCGATCCCGACAGCAGCTTCCGTGAAGTGCTCGACCGCTTCATTGCGGGCGACGCCCATCGCGCCCACGCGCTCGGCATCGCTGCATGGCAGGCAGGCAACGTGCAGCAGGCGCGCATGCTGCTCGCCAACGCGGCGATGGCCGAGCCCGACAATCTGGCCATCCCGCGTGACCTCGCCAAATTGCTGTGGGCAGAAGGCGACGGCGAGCAGGCGCTGAAGCTGCTCGACAGTCTACCGCCGGAAGCACGGGCAGAGCCCGAGATCGCCCGCCTGCATGCGCACCTGAACCTGGCCGAAACCGCTCGCCAGGCGCCATCGCTGTCCGAACTCGACGCCCGCCTTGCGCAGCAGCCGGACGACCTGGATGCGCATTTCCAGCGCGCGGCCCAGTTACTGGCGGCAGACCAGTTTGCTGCCGCCATGGACGAGTTGCTGTGGGTCGCCCGAACCGATCGCAGCTACCGCCATGACATCGGCCGCAGCAGCCTGCTCGCCCTGTTCGATCTGCTGGGCAGCGCGCATCCGCTGACACGGCAATACCGCCAGGCGCTATCCGAATCGCTGCATTGAAGTTCGACCACCCCGCGTTCGCACCTTATCGGGCGCTGATCGATGCGCTGGATCTCGCACGAGCCCAGCCCACACCCGGCCCGGATTGCCTCGATGCGCTCAATGCCCAGGCCATCCGCCGCGATACACGTAACGCAAGCGGCCTGCCGCTGCGTTTTTTTATGCCCGACGGCCGCCTGTCCGCGCGCGATTACGAAACGCATATCCTGCGGACCGGCGAGGTACCGACCCGCGCCGAGACTTGGCACGACGTGCTGAACGCGCTGGTCTGGCTGCGGTTTCCGCGCTTCAAGGCTGCATTGAATGCGGCGCATGGCAATGCAATTGTCGGCGAGACCAGCCCAATCCGGGGCCGCCGTCGCGATGCGTTGACCGTGCTGGACGAGTCCGGTGTATGGGTGATCAGCCGCAATCCGGTGTGGCCGGCCCTGCTGGCCGAACGTGCCTGGCGGCCGCTGTTCTGGGACCACCGGCATGAGGTCGAAACCACGATGCAATTTGTAGTGGTCGGCCATGCGCTGCTGGAAAAGCTGCTCGACCCCTACCCGGGAATGACCGGAAAATGCCTGACGCTGATTGCAGAGTCGCTCGATCCCGATGTTGTGGAGGGATTGTCGGTTCGTACGCTCGCCGGGATCGACTCGCCACGCCAACTCGCACCCTTGCCGGTGCAGGGCATCCCCGGCTGGGACCCGGCCAACGCAAACGCGGCGTATTACGCCAACCAGGACGTCTTCAGGCCGGCGCGCCGCATCCCCTCATGACATGAACGGTACACGCCCGCCGTACGCGGCTCGCCTCAGCCTGCCGCAGCCGGCCACTCGCCGCCCGTCACCCAGGCCTGGGCCATGTCCAGATCGTCGAACAGACGGATATCCGCCGACATGAACATGCGGTTCACCCACATGCTCCACGCCACCCACTGGTCGCCGGTCAGAATGGCGATACGGCCGAAATCGGTTTTGTGCTCGCGCGAAAACTTCAGCTCCTCCCACGCCACGTCGACACTGAACGACAGCATGTCACGCAGATCGAACAGCAGGTTGACCGTACCCTGGAACTGGATGCCATAGTTCACCGCCTGTTCAAACTCCTGATAATCGGCCAGCGTGAATTGGCCCATTACAGTGACGGCGATCTGGTTACCCTTGACGTTCAGGCTGATCATGGTGCGCTCCTCTGGAAAGTGCTTTCACTATAGCGAATCGGGCGGGGTTGAGGTTGACGCACGTACCGCCCAGATGCCTGCGACTGCCACGACTGCCATGCCCACCCACGCCATCAGCGACAGCCGTTCACCGAACAGCAGCACACCGTACAAGGCGGAAAATCCGACCGTGGTGTAGGCCAGCGAGCCGACCGTGAGCGTGCGGCCGCGATGATATGCCCGCGTCAACGCCAGTTGCGCGACTGTGGCGGTGGCGCCGATGCCGATCAACCACGGCCAGTCGGCCCGCTGCGGAATGTGAGACCCGGCCAGCACCATCCAGGCGGCGCCGCCCGCGGTCGATAGCAGCGTGAAGTAAAACACCACACGCCATTCGGACTCGCCCAGCCTGCCCAGATTCTTGACGTTGACGTAGGCCACCGCGGCCAGCATCCCCGACGCCAGGCCGGCCAATGCAGGCAGCCAGACCTGACCCTGAACCTGCGGCCGCAACAAGAGCAATACGCCGACGAAGCCCATCAGTACCGCGCCGACGAGGCCACGTCCGTGGCGTTCGCGCAACCACCAGGCCGACAAGGCGGCAAGAAACAGCGGGGCCGTGTAATTGAGGGTGACCGCGGTGGCGAGCGGCAGTTGCGACAATGCGTAGAAGAACAGCACCAGCGCAGTGAAACCCGCCAGTCCGCGCCACAGGTGGGCGTTGAAACAAGGCGTGGCAAGTGGGGCCCACAACTGGCGATGGCGGATGGCGATTGCCGCCCAGATCGCCATCAGGCCGAATGCCGAGCGATAGAACACCAGTTCGGCGGGCGAGAAGCTTGCGGATGCGTGTTTCACCAGCACGCTCATCAGTGCGAACAAGGCAGCCGCCACCAGCATCCAGCTCGATTTCATGGCGGGCAGACGAAAAAAACGGGCGGCATCGGCCGCCCGCTCGGAATGCTCACCCCTCTCATTTGAGATGCGGCTCGATCTCGCGCCGCAGGAAGGAATGGAAATGCATCATGCCGTCCTCCAGCGGGGACTGGTACGGCCCGGTCTCGGAAATGCCCTGCTGGTATAGCGCGCGCCGCCCCTTGTGCATGCGCTCGCAGATATCCTCGTCCTCCATCGCAGTCTCGTGGTAAGCCGCCTGCTCGGCCTCGATGAAGGCGCGTTCGAACAAGGCGATGTCCTCGGGATAGTAGAACTCGACGACGTTGGTGCACGACTCGACGCCGGTCGGTACGATCGACGACACCACCAGTACATGCGGATACCACTCAACCATCAGGCCAGGGTAATAGGTCAGCCAGATCGACCCGTGCGCCGGCACCGTGCCCCGGTCATACGCCAGAACCTGCTCATGCCATTTCTGGTAGACCTGCGAGCCCGCCTTGGAGAGCCCCCGGTTCACGCCCACCGTCTGCACCGACCACCAGTCGCCGTATTCCCAATTGAGGTCGTCACAGGTGACAAAATGGCCGAGGCCTGGGTGATATGGCGCGACGTGGTAGTCCTCCAGGTACACTTCAATGAAGGTCTTCCAGTTGCAGGCGTAATGCGTGACCTGCACGCGATCGAGCATGAAGCCCGAAAAATCCAGTTCGCGCGCCGCCTGCATACCGGCCAGATCGGCCTGTACATCGCGCTTGCCGGCAAACAGCAGGCCCTGCCAGTTTTGCAGGCCGGTACGGTTCAGGTTCAGGCAGGGATTGCCGGGGAACTCCGGCGCCCCCATCAACTGGCCCTGGCTGTCATAGGTCCAGCGATGGATCGGGCAGACGATGTTGTTGGACGGCAGCTTGCCGCGACCGGTCAGCATCAGCGCCTGGCGATGACGGCACACATTGGACAACAACGCGATATTCGTTCCGCCGTTGACCAGCATTTTCGCGCCGTCGAACATTTCCAGCGCGTGATAGTCGCCCGGCTCGGGCACCATCAACCGATGGCCCGCATAACCGGGACCCTGCTTGAACAAATGCTCGAGCTCCAGCGCATAGATGGCTGGATCGAAGTACCAGGAAACTGGCAGCTGAGGCGAAGTTAGCGACAAGGCGCTGGATTCGGCGAGATCGCTCATGGCGTACCCTACTCAAAACCAAGCCCCCTCCAGTAATGACACTGGAGCGGCAAGTAAATGACCCACCGGATTTAGAGCGTGGTTGCTGGCGCTTTAGCGTCTTGACAATCACGGCCTACCCCGCCCCTTGAGGGGTGCGGGTACGGATGACCCCCTGTCAGACGAAAGCACCGTCAGGCAGGGAAAGCGCAAAATTCTAGCATAGCCGTATACCCGGGGAGGCGCCTCAACGCTGAATTTGTTAAAGTATCGTCCTTTCTCCGCCGGGTTCGATATTCATGGCCAAGTCCCGCGCCACCACCCCCCCCAAAGATTACGAGTCCGCACTGGCCGAACTGGAAACTATCGTGGCCGAAATGGAATCCGGCCAGTTGCCATTGGAAACCTCGCTGACGGCCTACAAGCGCGGCGCCGAGCTATTGCAATACTGTCGCCTGCAGCTTGCCGATGCCGAGCAGCAGGTGAAGATTCTGGAAAATGGGGCCTTGCAGCCTTTCAAGACCGAAGACACCGATGACTGATTTTTCCGCCTGGACCCAGGCATGCCAGACGCGCATGGAAAGCGTGCTGGCCGAGTGGCTCCCGCCATCCAGCATTGCCCCGCAACGCCTGCACGAGGCCATGCGCTATGCCGTCCTGGGCGGCGGCAAGCGCGTGCGCCCGCTGCTGGCATTCGCCGCCGCCGACGTCACGGGCGCCACCCCTGAACGCGTCCAGCACGCCGCGGCGGCAGTCGAACTGATCCATGCCTACTCGCTGGTGCACGACGACATGCCGGCGATGGATGACGACGCGCTGCGACGCGGCAAACCCACGGTGCACGTCGAGTTCGACGAAGCCACCGCACTGCTGGTGGGCGATGCCCTGCAGAGCCTGGCGTTCGACATCCTCGCATCGCGGGCGCTCGCCGACGATGCGGCGACGCAACTGAAGATGGTGCAGCTACTGGCGCAAGCAGCCGGCTCGCGCGGCATGGCCGGCGGCCAGGCGATCGATCTGGCCAGCGTCGGCAAACCACTCGACCTGACCGAACTCGAATTCATGCACATCCACAAGACAGGCGCGCTGATCCGCGCCTCGGTGCTGTTGGGTGCGCAGTGCGGCACGCTGTCCGACACGACCGCCGCAGCGCTCGACCATTACGCCAAGTGCATCGGCCTCGCCTTCCAGGTGGTCGACGACGTGCTCGATGCCGAGGCCCCCACTGCGACGCTGGGCAAGACCGCGGGCAAGGACGCGGCCAACAACAAACCGACCTACGTCAGCCTGCTCGGGACAACACGCGCACGCGAACTCGCGCAGGAACTGCGCGCCGATGCCCACGCCGCACTGGCCGAGCTTGGGCCGCCCGCAGCACGCTTGCGCCAGCTGGCCGACTTCGTCATCGAGCGGACGTTCTGACATGCCCACGTCCCTGCTCGACACCATCAATTCGCCGGACGAACTGCGCGCACTCTCGCCTACCGATCTGCCCAAACTCGCCAACGAACTGCGCGAATTCCTGGTCAACTCAGTTGGCCAGACCGGCGGCCATCTCGCCTCCAATCTCGGCACGGTGGAACTTACGATCGCCCTGCACTATGTATACGACACCCCGCGCGACCGCATCGTATGGGACGTCGGCCACCAGACCTACGCCCACAAGATTCTGACCGGTCGTCGTGCCGGGATGGCCGGCCTGCGCCAGCCGGGCGGCATCGCCGGATTCCCGCGCCGCGCCGAAAGCACGTTCGACGCCTTCGGCGCCGGCCACTCCAGCACGTCGATCTCGGCGGCACTCGGCATGGCCGAAGCCTTTCATCAACTGGGTAGCAGCCAGCGCGCCGTGGCCATCATCGGCGATGGCGCGATGACCGCCGGCATGGCGTTCGAAGCGCTCAACAACGCCGGGGCGACCGACCTCCCCCTGCTGGTGGTGCTGAACGACAACGACATGTCGATCTCGCCCAACGTCGGCGCGCTCAACAACTATCTGGCTCGGCTGATGTCGGGCAAGTTCTATGCTGCGGCACGCCGCGCCGGCGAGAAAGTGCTGTCCGTCGCCCCGCCGATCCGCGAACTCGCCAAACGCGCCGAGGAACACATGAAGGGCATGGTGACGCCGGGCACATTGTTCGAGGAATTCGGTTTCAACTACATCGGCCCGATCGACGGCCATGACTTCGATGTGCTGCTGGACACGCTCTCCAACATCAAGCAACTCAATGGCCCGCAATTCCTGCATGTGGTCACCCGCAAAGGCAAAGGCTACGCGCCCGCTGAAGCCAATCCCTGCCTGTATCACGGCGTATCGCGTTTCGACCCCGCTGCGGGCGTCGCGGAGAAAACCGGTGGCAAGCCCACCTACACGCAAGTGTTCGGCGACTGGCTGTGCGACATGGCCGCCGCCGACACGCGACTGGTCGGCATCACCCCCGCGATGCGCGAGGGCTCCGGCCTGGTGCGCTTCTCGCAGGATTATCCCAAGCGCTACTTCGATGTCGGCATCGCCGAACAGCATGCGCTGACCTTTGCCGCCGGCCTCGCCTGCGAAGGCATCAAGCCGGTGGTGGCGATCTACTCGACCTTCCTGCAGCGCGCCTACGACCAGTTGATCCACGACGTCGCCCTGCAGAATCTGCCGGTGATGCTGGCGATCGACCGTGCAGGTCTGGTCGGCGCAGACGGCCCCACCCATGCCGGCAGCTTCGATCTCTCTTTCCTGCGCTGTGTCCCCAACATGCTGATCGCCGCGCCATCGGATGAGAACGAGTGCCGGGCACTTTTGACCACCGCCTTCCTGCACGCAGGTCCTTCGGCTGTGCGCTATCCGCGCGGCAGCGGAGTCGGCGCCACGATAGACGCCGGGCTCGATGCTGTCGAGATCGGCAAGGGCGTGCTGCGGCGACGCGGCCATGACGTGGCGCTGATCGCCTTCGGCAGCCTGGTCGCACCCGCCCTTCAAGCTGCTGGAACACTCGACGCCAGCGTGGCCGACATGCGCTTCGTGAAGCCGCTGGATCTGAATTTGCTGCGCGAACTGGCGCACGGCCATCGTCTGCTCGTCACGCTGGAGGAAAACGCGGTGGCGGGCGGCGCCGGCGCCGGAGTGGCCGAGGCGCTGACCGAACTCGGTGTCATCATGCCGATCCTGCATTTGGGCCTGCCCGACACCTTCATCGAACATGGCGACCCCGCCAGAATGCTGGCCGACTGCGGACTCGATGCCGCGGGCATCGAGCATGCCGTCCGCCAACGGATAACCCTATTACCCGAGTAGTTTACTCAACTATTCCGGCAGTTTATACTCAGTCTAAACTGCATCGATACCAAGGAGCCTGCCATGAACCAGATTTGCGATACCGCCGTTTGCATGCCGGACGTGCAAAGCTCGGCCGACACGCGGCAAATCGCCATCAACAAGGTCGGCATCAAGAGCATCCGTCATCCGGTTCGCGTGGCGGACAAGAGCGGCGGCGTCCAGCACACCATCGCCACCTTCAACATGTACGTGTTCCTGCCGCACAACTTCAAGGGCACGCACATGTCGCGTTTCATCGAGATCCTCAATACGCGCGAGCGCGAGATTTCGGTGGAAAACTTCGAAGGCATGCTGCGCCAGATGGTCGAGCGCCTGGAAGCCGAATCGGGCTACATCGAAATGAGCTTCCCCTACTTCGTCAACAAGGCCGCGCCCGTCTCCGGCGTGCAGAGCCTGCTCGATTACGAGGTGACCTTCATCGGCGCAATCGAGAACGGCCAGTACACCCACACCACCAAAGTACTGGTGCCGGTGACCAGCCTGTGTCCGTGCTCAAAGAAGATTTCCGAGTATGGCGCGCACAACCAGCGCTCGCACGTCACCGTCACCGCGAAGACCAACGGCTTCCTGTGGATCGAGGATCTGGTGCGCAAGGTCGAGGATCAGGCCTCGTGCGAGCTGTTCGGGCTGCTGAAGCGACCGGATGAAAAATACGTCACCGAGCGCGCCTATGACAATCCCAAGTTCGTCGAGGACATCGTGCGCGACGTCGCCGCCGCGATGAACGCCGAGCCGCTGATCGATGCGTATGTGGTGGAAGCCGAGAACTTCGAGTCGATCCACAATCACAGCGCCTATGCAGTGATCGAACGCGACAAACGGGGTCAGGCGTAAGGCGCCGGACCCGCTTGCGACGCAGGCCAACGCAAGCGAAGCGACCGGAGCCACGCGCGGAAACCGGCCCGACCTCAACCCGAACCATCAAAACAAAAGGCCTGCAATGCAGGCCTTTTGTTTTGATGCCTACGAATAATCAGTAACGCTGCGTCAGCGTCATCGTCTGGCCATCGCGCTTCATTTCCATCCGGTTCAGAAAGCTCATCCCCAGCAACGGCATGTTCAGACCGGTTTCCACCACCATCCCGTCCACCTGGTTAACCGAGATCCCGCCGACCTTGACCGTATTGAACTTGACGCGCCACGCAGGCACCACACCCGCCGCCGTCCCCACGCCGACCGCCTGGCCCGACCGGTAGTCGAGTCCGATACGCTTGGCCTCGGTTGCACTGATGGCGATGGCGGTAGCACCCGTATCGACCAGAAAAGTCATCGGATATCCGTTGAGCGCGCCTGCCGCCGCAAAATGACCACGCGCGTCGGCCGTGAGGGAAATGCTCGGGCGGCTGTCCGTCGCCGCCCCGCCCGCGAACGACTGGCCCATGCCCAGAGTCCGGCGCTTGCCCTCAATATCGAAGCTGGCGCTGTCGGAATCCGCAGAGACCAGTTTCACGCCCTGGACCATTTGCCCCGCGCTGAGGGTGCGCGGTTTTCCGCCATCGATGCTGACGATCGCCTTGTCCTTGAACAGGCCCACCACCGATATGCTTGTTGACCATGCGGTTGTGCAGGCCAGCCCGCCAGCAGCTATCATCATCGCGACTGTTTTTTTCCTGAGAGACATCATGCGTCCTGTTCTGGTTTTCCGTCATTCGCCTACCGAGGGGCCGGGGTATTTCACCACATTCCTGGATCGTCACGGCATTCCCTGGCAACTGGTGCGTATCGACGCTGGCGACAGCGTGCCTGAAAACCTTAACGGCGCTTCAGGCGTCTGCTTGATGGGCGGCCCGATGAGCGTCAACGACGATCTGCCCTGGATCCCGCCCCTGCTGGCGCTGATCCGCCAGGCGGTCGCATCGGACATTCCGGTGATCGGCCATTGCCTAGGCGGCCAGCTTATGTCGAAAGCGCTGGGCGGCACGGTCGGCGCCAATCCGGTCAAGGAAATCGGCTGGGGCGACGTTCGCATCACCGATGCCGACGCCGCGCGCTCCTGGCTGGGCGACACCACGCAGCCCATGCTGGCGTTTCACTGGCACGGCGAAACTTTCAGCCTGCCGCCAGGCGCCACGCGTCTTCTCGACAGCGCCTTCTGCGCCAACCAGGCCTATGTGCTCAACGACCGCCATATCGGCATGCAATGCCATGTCGAAATGACGCCCGAACTCATCGCCAGCTGGTGCGACAACGGCGCCGCCGAAATCGCCGCCAGCGACAGTCCCGGCGTGCAGTCGCCCGATGTGATCCAGGCGGATTTGCTCGCCCGCACCGCCCGTCTGCATGAACTGGCGGACAAAATTTATTCCCGCTGGATTCAAGGGCTTAGAAAATAATCGCAAGACCGTCCCGGGAAGACGCTGGACAGCCGCATCGCGCGGCGTAGGATAGGCGGCGGAGTCATATCCAGTCTTACAGCATCACCCGAATACCTGAAACAGGAAATATTGGAGGATTTATGCAGAATGTGGATTACGCCAATTTCGATTTCGGCGAGCGCCTGAACGGTTTCATCAACGAAGTGATGAATTTCGGCGGCGCGCCGCGAACCGAGGCCGACCTCACTGAAGGCCAGAAGGTCTTCGTCCGCGCAGTCAAGCGCGAAATGGTCAAATATGCCGACCCCAACCGCCACGGCTACCCGCATAACCTGCTGGAGCAGATGGAATCCTTCACCCGCACCGTCGGCGACCTGCATAACTCCTACTTCGATTCGGGCATGCGCAAGGTCAGCGATTGTCTCTACAACCGCTGGAAGATGCTTTACGAAGAGACCAAAAAACTGGCCGCGGCCGGCGGCGACACCAAACCCGCCTGGGTCGACGTCATCAAGACCGAGCAAACCGACATGCCTGCCTTTTTTGACGCATAACGATTTGTTTTTGAATGAAAAAGCCCGGATTATCCGGGCTTTTTCATTTTCGTGATTAATATCAAACCTGCTTATCCTCAAATAAAAATAAAGGATTATTCAGGCGCCACCCCCAGTGCTATCCTGCCCAGACTCTAATACCCCCATAAAGTCTGAGGAGACAGCATGTCCAAACTGGTACGCCCCCATGGCGGCGGTGAACTCAAACCCCTGCTACTGACGGGCGACGCACTCGCCGCCGAAAAAGCCCGCGCAGCCTCGTTACCCAAGCTCAAGATGAGCTCGCGCGAAACCGGCGACCTCATCATGATGGGTATCGGCGGCTTCACCCCGCTGGACGGATTCATGACCAAGTCCGACTGGCAGGGCGTGTGCGACGGCTACAAGATGGCGAACGGCCTGTTCTGGCCCATCCCCGTCACCCTGTCGACCGACGACGAGTCCATCAAGGACGGCGACGAGATCGCGCTGGTCGACGGTGAATCCGGCGAGATCATGGGCACCATGAAGGTGACCGACAAATACACCATCGACAAGGCTCACGAGTGCATGCAGGTCTACAAGACCACCGACCTCGAGCACCCCGGCGTCAAGATGGTCATGGCACAGGGCAAGTACAACCTGGCCGGTCCGGTCAAGGTCCTGTCCACCGGCACCTTCAAGGAAGAATACGGCGATCAGTTCATGACCCCGGCCGAGACCCGTGCCAAGTTCGAGCAGATGGGCTGGAGCAAGATCGCTGCCTTCCAGACCCGCAACCCGATGCACCGCTCGCACGAATACCTGGCCAAGATCGCCATCGAGACCATGGACGGCGTGCTGGTCCACTCCCTGCTGGGCGCACTGAAGCCGGGCGACATCCCCGCCGAAGTGCGTTCCGAAGCCATCAGCGTGCTGGTCGAAAACTACTTCGCCCCCAATACCGTCATCCAGGCCGGCTATCCGCTGGACATGCGGTATGCCGGTCCGCGCGAAGCCCTGCTGCATGCCCTGTTCCGCCAGAACTACGGCTGCTCGCACCTGATCGTCGGTCGCGACCACGCCGGCGTCGGCGACTACTACGGCCCGTTCGACGCCCAGAAGATCTTCGACGAAATCCCGAAGGGCTCTCTGGAAACCGTCAACATGAACATCGACTGGACCTTCTGGTGCAAGAAATGCGGCGGCATGGCCTCGCAGCGCACCTGCCCGCACACCAAGGACGATCGCATCCTGTTGTCCGGTACCAAGGTCCGTTCGATGCTGTCCGAAGGCCAGGATCTCCCAGTCGAATTCAGCCGCCCGGAAGTCGCGAAGGTACTGCAGAAGTACTACGCCGGACTCTCGGCCGAACAAAACGTCAAGATCGAATTGAAAGGCCATTCGGCCGCATGATTTTCCTGTCCGGCAGCGATGCCGGAGGGGTATGCCCTGATCGCAGCAGATGCCGGCAGGGTAAGGGTTTTAGGACACGAGCCTACCGGAAGCGGATTCGCGAGACGCCCCGGCCAAGGACGGGTTCAGTTCTAAGCGGACCGCGACGTACGCGGATTGTTAGCTAACTTTAGGAGACTGTAATGCCAACCTATGTTCGTACCGACAAGTGCGACGGCTGCAAGGGTCAGGACAAGACCGCTTGCATGTACATCTGCCCGCACGACCTGATGAAACTGGACAAGGACGGTTCGGAAACCGGCCACGCCATGCGCGCATTCAATCAGGAACCCGAGCAGTGCTGGGAGTGTTATTCCTGCGTCAAGATCTGCCCGCAGCAGGCAATCGAAGTCCGCCACTATGCCGACGTCGTGCCGCTGGGCGGCATGGTTCAGCCCCTGCGTGGATCCGACTCCATCATGTGGACCATCAAGTTCCGCAACGGTACGTTGAAGCGCTTCAAATTCCCGATCCGCACCACACCCGAAGGCTCGATCGATCCCTACGGCAACAAACCCATGCCGAAAATGGCTGATATCGAGGCCACGGGTTCGTTCACCCGGGACATGATGGGCGGTTACCGTGCAGGCAACCCTGCCGAACTGATTCGTAAGTAATAACTTAAAGAGGTAAACGAAATGGCTGGAGAATTTGGTAATCCCGAAGTTGTCCAGGAGGAAGTGGACGTCCTCCTGATCGGCGGTGGCATGGCATGCTGCGGCGCCGGTTACGAAATCATGCGCTGGGCTGACGCCGCCAAGACCGAGCTGGGCATCGACCTGAAGATCAAGCTGGTCGACAAGGCGGCTATGGACCGCTCCGGCGCCGTGGCGCAGGGTCTGTCTGCAATCAACACCTACATCGGCTCCGAGCAGGATCCCGCCGATTACGCCCGCATGGTCTCCAACGACCTGATGGGCATCACGCGCGACGACCTCGCCTACGATCTGGGCCGGAACGTGGATGATTCCGTGCACCTGTTCGAGGAGTGGGGCCTGCCGATCTGGAAGACCGACGAAAACGGTGAGCGTCATGACGGTGCCCAGGGCCTGCCCACGCTGAAGGATGGCGGCAAGCCCGTGCGCTCCGGCAAATGGCAGATCATGATCAACGGCGAATCCTACAAATGGATCGTTGCCGAAGCCACCAAAAAAGCACTCGGCATGGATCGCATCGAAGAGCGCATCTTCATCGTCAAGCTGGTCAATGACAAAAACGATCCCAGCCGCATCGCCGGTGCGGTCGGATTCTCGACCCGTGATCATAAAGTGGTCGTGTACAAGGCCAAGGCCATTCTGCTGGCTGCCGGGGGTTGCGTGAACATCTTCCGTCCGCGCTCCGTCGGTGAAGGTACCGGCCGCGCATGGTATCCGGTGTGGAACGCAGGTTCGACCTATGCGATGGCAGCCGAAGCCGGCGCCGAACTGACCATGATGGAAAATCGCTTCGTGCCCGCCCGCTTCAAGGACGGCTACGGCCCGGTCGGCGCCTGGTTCCTCCTGTTCAAGGCCCAAGCTGTCAACGCCTACGGCGAAGTCTACATGCAGAAGAACAAGGAGTTGCTGAACGACTACCCCCCCTACGGCCAGGCGGCCGTGCCGGCATCGTGCCTGCGTAACCACCTGATGTTGAAGGAAATGAAGGAAGGCCGCGGCCCCATCTACATGGACACCGTGACAGCCCTTGCCAAACTGCGTGAAACGCTGACCCCGCGCGAAGTGAAGCACCTCGAAGCCGAAGCCTGGGAAGACTTCCTAGACATGTGCGTCGGCCAGTGCGGCATCTGGGTGGGTGAGAACGTCGAACCGGAGAAGAAAAACTCTGAACTGATGCCGACCGAACCCTACCTCCTGGGTAGCCACTCCGGTTGCTGCGGCATCTGGGTGTCGGGTCCGACCGATCTGGGCGCGCCGACTGACGAAGCGCACGCGGACAAGGACAAGATTCCGGCCCACCTGCCGAAAGGCTGGAGCTGGGGCTACCGTTCGATGACCACGGTCAAGGGCCTGTTCACCGCCGGTGACGGCGTGGGCGCCTCCGGCCACAAGTTCTCCTCCGGCTCTCACGCTGAAGGCCGCATGTGTGCCAAGTCCATGGTCAAGTACTGCATCGACAACAAGGATTGGAAACCCGAACTCGATACCTCCGTCGAGCAGCTGGTGGAAGACATTTACAAGCCGGTGCGCACCTTCCTGGAGCACAAGGACTACACCACGGCGATCGACGTCAACCCTAACTACATCACACCCAAGATGGCGCAGTTCCGTCTGCAGAAGATCATGGACGAGTATGTTGCCGGTGTTGCGACTTACTACACCACCAATGCCAACATGCTGGGCGTGGCTGAAGAGAAGCTGAACATGCTGAAGGAAGACGCGGAGAAGATGCGTGCGAAAGACCTGCACGAACTGCTGCGTGCGTGGGAAAACTACCATCGCATCCTGACGGCCGAAGCCCACATGAAGCACATCCAGTTCCGCGAAGAAAGCCGTTACCCCGGCTTCTACTACCGCATGGACAAGAACTTTGTCGATGAGGAAAACTGGCACTGCTTCGTGAACTCGGTCTACGACAAGAACTCCAAACAGTGGAACTGCTTCAAGCGCGCCCACGTGGATCTGGTCGACAAGTCCAAGCTGTTCAAGCCCGCTGCTCATTGATTCATTGAGTCGGCTGTAAACTCCGGGCGCCCTCGAGGCGCCCGGTTTTTTGGGCGTCACCTGAATTGGCTCAGCGGCCCAGTTTTTTGGACGACGCCTTGCCATTACAGCGCGCCCGTTTTCTTCAAATAGCTAAAACTGCAAGACCAACAAGGTTTAGCATCCAGCCGAAAGCGCGTAACCTTGCGCTTTCGTGTGTGTGTTACAGATGTGGGGCACGGCCCCGGAAGGTAGTGTGAAATGAACGAAAATGAATTCAAGGACTTGATCGAGGACTCCCCCTTCGCCGGCAACCCGGTCAAACCCATCATGCTGGCGGAAAACGCAACGCTGCAATTCCGCTGCCATCGCGACGTCAAGTGCTGGAATGCCTGTTGCAGCAACATCGACATTCCGCTGACGCCCTACGACATCCTGCGCCTGAAAAAGCGTCTGGACATGTCGTCTGGCGAGTTTCTCAATCAGTATTCGGTGCCGTTCGAGATGGACAAGGACGGCATGCCCGGCGTCAAGCTGAAGCCGATCGAGGGCGGCACCGCCTGCCAGTTCATGACCCCGGAAGGCTGCGGCGTCTATGAAGACCGTCCGACCGCCTGCCGCTACTATCCGGTCGCCTTGCTGACGATGCGCCGCTCGGATGAATATATCGATCGCAGCGCCTACGCAATGGTGAGAGAACCGCATTGTCTCGGCCATCTCGAAGACAAGACGCAGACCATCGAGCAATATCGTGCCGAACAGGGTGTGGCCGAATACGACGAGAAGGCGCATGCCTGGCGGCAACTGGTGGTCAAACGTAAATCGGCCGGCCCCGCTATCGGCAAGCCCACCCCCATTTCCAACCAGTTGTTTTTCATGGCGAGCTACGATATCGACCGCTTCCGCGCCTTCGTTATGAGCCCAAGCTTCAACGACACCTACGACATCCCTGTCGATGTCATGGCGCTGCTGATCGCCGACGACGAGGCCCTGCTCGACTTCGGCCTGAATTTCCTGCGCCATACCCTGTTCGGCGAAAAATTCGTCGACGAGCGGCCGGATGCCTACGAAAAGCGCCTGGCCCGCCACCGTGCCCTGGCCGAGCAGCAGAAAGAGGCCGATTTCCAGCAGAAGATGGCGCTGGAGGATGACAAATACTCGGGCGAGCATTGATTCCACCGATGCGAAGCCTGATTGGACTGACAGGGGTGCTCGTGCTGACGCTTGCTTCCTATGCGGAAGCTGCCACGCTCAACAAATGCATTGATGCCAAGGGGGAAGTCACGTATTCCAACCTCCCCTGCCACAATGCCCGGGAAGTCCATACCGTCGAAATCGATCCCCCTCCGCAGTCCGACCCTGTGCAAGCACTGTCTGCTCAGCCAGCTACTGTTCCATCAGCCAAGCCTGCCGCCACCAAGCTGAAGTCCCCCGCCAAAGAGCCTGCACCGATTCGCCTCGAAACCCGGCACGCCAGCGCACCCCCGCCCTCACGGACATCGGCGAGCAAATGCGACGCACTGACCAACAAGCTTGGGCAAGTGTTCGACAAGATGGACCAGGCGCGCCGCAAAGGGTATACGCAGAAGCAAATGGACGCGTGGAACCTGCAAGTCAAAGAGCTCGAACGCAAAAAGCAGCTGTCCGGCTGCTTCTGAAAGCCCCTCCGACCATGAATGCCCGTACCCTCGACCCTGCCCACCACCTCATCGAAAAAGAGCCCTACTACGAGGCCGTCGGTGAGGAAATCCAGTTGTTCGAGGCCGCCTACCGGCAACAGATACCGGTACTGTTGAAAGGCCCCACCGGCTGCGGCAAGACGCGCTTCATGGAGCATATGGCATGGCGATTGAAGCGTCCGCTCATCACGGTCTCGTGCCACGATGACCTCACCGCCTCCGACCTGGTTGGCCGCTACCTGGTCAAAGGCGGTGAAACCGTATGGGTCGACGGCCCACTCACCCGCGCGGTACGTTGCGGCGGCATCTGCTACCTGGATGAAATCGTCGAGGCACGCAAGGACACCATGGTGGTGATCCATCCGCTGGCCGACGACCGCCGTACCCTGTCAATGGAAAAACTCGGGCAGGTCGTCGAAGCCCCCCCCGAGTTCTGCCTGGCCATTTCCTACAATCCCGGTTATCAGAGCGTGCTGAAGGACCTCAAGCAATCGACCCGGCAGCGCTTCGTCGCACTCGAATTCGACTACCCGTCGGCCGCGCTCGAACGGCGCATCGTCGCCAGCGAATCCGGCGTATCCGACGCCATCGCCGACAACCTCGTCCGTTTCGCGCAGATGACGCGCAATCTCAAGGGCAGCGGGCTTGAGGAAGGCGCGTCCACGCGGCTACTGGTGCATGCGGGGAAGCTGATCGCCGACGGCGTGAGTCCGGTCACCGCCTGCAAAGCCGCCGTCGCCCAGGCGGTCACCGACGACGCCGACATGCTCAAAGCGATCCAGGAGCTGTCCTCCTCCATCTTCTGATGGCACAGCAACAACTGACAACAGCCGAGATGGAGGCCAGCCTCCACATCTGGCTGGACACCGAATTCACCTATTTCAAGGTCGAGCAGCTCGCAGCCGAACTCGCCACGCTGACGCGCGACGAGCAGGATTTCATCCTCGGCTGGATACGCCGCATCGCTTCCACCCATATCACGCTAGCCTGGCAATTCGGCCGCCGCGCGCCGGCTCTGCTGTCGCGCATGGAGCGGCGCCTGCTGGAGGCATGGGCGGTGCACACCTGCGATGTATTCGACCGTACGGGCCTGCAGACCGCGCTCAGGGTGATGGAGGAAGTCGACAGCTTCGACGAGACCCAGCACCGGAACGATGCGGCCGGCGCACTGTTCGATGACATCTCCCCCATCCTGGGGACTTTCGTCTGCGGCCTCTCGGGGCGACGCTTGCACATCGAGGAGGGCGACGACGCCTGGACCGATGGCGAACGGATCGTATTGCCACCGCTGATCGCCGCGTTGCCGGACCTCGACGACAACTTCCAGCTGGCCAAGATCACCGTCGCACTGCTGTGGGCACAAACCCGTTACGGCACCTTGCGCGCCGACCTCGCTGGCGTCGCTGCGAGATATGCCGATCCGGAGCGCGCGCTCGCCCGACTGTATGCATTGGAAACCCTGCGCCTGAGCGCGCGCATCGCTCGCGAACTGCCCGGCCTGTACCGGCAGATGCAGCGCCTGCGCGCACAGCTCGATCCTGCATTGCCGCCGACCTGGCAGCGGTTCGAGGCCAGGCTTGCCGCCGACCAGGCCACGCTGGACGACAGCCTGGCCCTGCTCGATGCTGCGTACGAGGATACCGACTGCCCGCAATGGAGCGATCAGGGTTGCCTGCGGCCGGATGCCATTGCCGCCGCCCGGGCGGCCCGGCTGGACAAGGAGAAAGCGCGACTGCGCATCAAGCTGGCCGAACTGCTGGAGGAACACACGGCCGCGCAGCCCGACCCGCCGTCCGCTGCTGAAACACCGCCTGAGCTGAATGTGACGCCGCGCGATGAAAACGGCCTGCTCGACTTCGAGGTCACCCTCGACGACGCCCCGATCGCGCCGCCCGACGGCGTCAAACAGCTGCTGACCTCGGTCTATCTCGATTTCGGCGAGATCCCGCCGGACTACCTGACCCCTGCAGGTGACGGTGAATACGACCCCAACCTCGTCTTCGACCAGCCCGAGGATCCCGATGCCGTGTGGCACGGCACCTATCACGAGAAGGGTGCCGAGTTGTATCCCGAGTGGGACCACGGCCGCCAGCATTACCGCAAGAACTGGTGCGTCATGCGGGAAAAGACCGTCACCCCGGCCTACGACGACTTCTACCGCGACACGCTCGACAAATACGCCGGCGTGGTCAAGCACCTGCGCCGGAAATTCGAAGCGCTGCGCGACGAGAACCGGATCGAAAAGCGACAGGTCCAGGGCGACGAGATCGACATCGATGCGTTGATCGAAGCCCTCGCCGATGCGAAGGATGGCAGCGAAATGAGCGACCGCCTGTTCGTGCGCCTGCATCGTGCCGAACGCAACATCGCCGTGGCCTTCCTGGTCGACATGAGCGGCTCGACCAAGGGCTGGATCAACGAGGCCGAGCGCGAAGCGCTGATCCTGCTGTGCGAGGCGCTGGAACTGCTGGGCGACCGATATGCGATCTACGGATTTTCCGGCACCACGCGCAAGCGCTGCGAACTGTTTCGCATCAAGACCTTTGACGAGCGCTACGACGGCGAGGTGAAGGCGCGCATCTCCGGCATCCGCCCGCAGGAATACACCCGCATGGGCTTTGCCCTGCGCCACATGACCAAGCTGCTGAATCAGGTCGAGGCGAAAACCCGCGTACTGGTCACGCTCTCGGACGGCCGTCCGGACGATTATTTCGACGTCTACCGCGGCCAGTACGGCATCGAGGACACCCGCATGGCGCTGCTGGAGGCGGCACGCACCGGCATCCATCCCTTCTGCATCACGCTCGATCGCGACGCACGCGACTACCTGCCGCACATGTACGGCGCAGCGCGTTACATCATTCTGGATGACGTGCGACAATTACCAGTGAAAGTCACCGACATCTACCGCCGCATCACGACATGAGCCTCGACGAACTGAAAGTGGGATTCTTCTACAGCAACGGCGCATACGGCCGCACCTGGGGCGTGCGTCAGCTCGCCCAAATCGCCACCGATACCGCAACCGGCGAAACGGTCTACCACTTCAAAGGCGTCGCCGGCACCTGTCGCCGCAAGAAGGGGCATTGCAGCCCGCTGGAATTTGCGCGCTGGGCCAAATACCAAGTGGCACTACTGGAGAACGACTGGAAACGTGTGGGCGGCGACGCGCCCGTCGACCTGCTAGGCGATTAATCGGCAGCGGGTTCCACCGGGACGTGGGTCGCCGTCTCGGCAGGTACGCGCGCCTGCGTTCCCAGATACTCCATCACCGCATAGGTCAGCGCGCTGCAGCCGGTTCCGTCGAGTGCCGAAATCACGAACACCGGGCCTGTCCAGCCATAGTCGGCGACAAATTTCGCCACCACCGCCTCGCGCTCGGCCTCGTCCACCATATCGATCTTGTTCAGCACCAGCCAGCGCGGTTTGTCATGGAGCTGCTGGTCGTACTTGCGCAACTCCTCGACGATGGCACGCGCTTCGTGAACCGGGTCGCCGGCTTCCCAGCGCGGCGAGATGTCGACCAGATGCAACAGCAGATGCGTGCGTTGCAGATGGCGCAGGAACTGGTGTCCCAGCCCGGCACCTTCCGCCGCACCTTCGATCAGACCGGGAATGTCGGCGATGACGAAGCTGCGCTCGCTGTCGACCCGCACCACGCCCAGATTGGGGGCCAGCGTGGTGAACGGATAATCAGCCACCTTGGGACGCGCCGCCGACACCGCGCGAATGAAGGTCGATTTTCCCGCGTTGGGCATCCCCAGCAGGCCTACATCCGCCAATACCTTCAGCTCCAGCGCCAGTTCCCATTCCTCGCCCGGCTCGCCCAGCGTGTGCTGGCGCGGTGCGCGGTTGATGCTGGATTTGAAATGCAGGTTGCCGAGGCCGCCCTTGCCGCCCTTGGCCAGGCACACCCGCTGGCCGTTCTCTGCCAGGTCGGCCACCACTTCGCCGCTATTGATATCTGTGAACACCGTGCCCACCGGCACGCGGATGGTCAGGTCCTCGCCGCCCTTGCCGTAGCACTGCGCACCGCGTCCGCTCTCGCCATTCTGCGCCTTGAAATTGCGCTTGAAGCGGAACTCGACCAGCGTGTTGATATTGCAGTCCGCCACCGCATACACGCTGCCGCCACGGCCGCCGTCGCCGCCATCCGGCCCGCCCTTTGGGATGTATTTTTCACGGCGAAACGATGCGCTGCCGTCGCCGCCCTTGCCCGCCAGCACCTGGATTTTCGCTTCGTCGATGAATTTCATAGTGGAGTGATCCTAATTAACCCCGCACAAACAAAAAAGCCCCATCCGGCGGACAGGGCTTTTTGGCGAACGAGTCGGACTCAGTTCAAATCGACTCAGGCTGCGACCGGCTCGATGCGAACGACACGGCGACGGGCAGCGCCTTTGACCTCGAACTTGACCGTGCCGTCGGCCTTGGCGAACAAGGTGTGGTCCTTGCCGATACCGACGTTGTCGCCAGGATGAAACTGGGTACCGCGCTGACGCACGATGATGTTGCCAGCCAGAACCAGTTCGCCGCCGTAGCGCTTCACGCCCAGACGCTTCGACTCCGAATCGCGACCGTTACGCGAACTGCCGCCTGCTTTCTTGTGTGCCATATTATGTACTCCTTATGCGGTGATGCCGCCGATTTGCACTTCGGTGAAGTACTGGCGATGGCCCTGGCTCTTGCGATAGTGCTTGCGGCGGCGCATCTTGAAAATCTTGATCTTGTCGCCGCGTGCCTGGTTCAGCACGGTGGCCGTGACCGTGGCGCCACGCAGCATGGGGGCGCCCATCTTGATGTCGGCGCCGTCGCCCACCATCAGGACCTGGTCAAAGGTGATCTCGCTGCCGATCTCGGCCTCGAGCTTTTCGATTTTAAGTTTGTCGCCGGCGCTCACGCGGTATTGCTTGCCGCCGGTTTTGATGACTGCGTACATGGGGGGTCTCCAACCAATACGAACCCAGGAAAGCGCGAGATTTTAGCGGCGAACCCATAGCAAGTCAAACGATTTGACGCGCGCCATGCATGATTATCCCAGCGCAAGCGATGAAAAACCACGGACAGACTGCTACCATTGCAGGATTTTCCCAACAACCAGCCCCTATCGTGTCCCTGGAGAGCCTGCAATCCTTTCTGGCCGACGACATGCGCGCCGTCGATCATGTCATCCGCCAAAGCCTGTATTCCGACGTGGTGCTGATCCGCCAGGTTTCCGAGTACATCATCAACAGCGGCGGCAAACGCCTGCGGCCGGCCCTGGTCCTGCTGTCGGCCGGCTGTTTCAATTATTCGGGGCGCGCACACCACGAGCTCGCCGCAGTGGTCGAGTTCATCCACACTGCCACGCTGCTGCACGACGACGTCGTCGACGAATCCGAATTGCGACGCGGCCGCGAAACCGCCAATGCACTCTTCGGTAATGCTGCCAGCGTGCTGGTCGGCGATTTCCTGTACTCGCGCGCCTTTCAGATGATGGTGGCCGTCGACAACATGGAAGTCATGCGCATCCTGTCCGACGCCACCAACACCATCGCCGAAGGCGAAGTGCTGCAGTTGCTCAACTGCCACGACCCTGACATCGACGAAGAGAATTACTTGCGCGTCATCCGCTACAAGACCGCCAAGCTGTTCGAGGCCGCAGGCCGGCTGGGCGCCGTCATCGGCGGAGGAAGCGAAGCGGAAAAAGAGGCGCTGGCACGCTACGGCATGCATCTGGGCACCGCATTCCAGCTGATCGACGACGTGCTGGACTACTCCGGCGATTTCCTCAAGACCGGCAAGAACATCGGCGACGATCTCGCCGAAGGCAAACCCACCCTGCCGCTGCTGTATGCGATGAAGCATGGCACGGCGGAACAGGCCGCCAGTATTCGCCAGGCGATCGAACACGGTGGACTGACCGAGTTCCAGAGCGTGCTCGCTGCAATCAAGGACACGCGCGCTCTGTACTACACTCGCGAAGTCGCGCAGCAGGAAATTCAAACGGCAAATAATGCAATTTCTGCATTACCGGATTCAAAATCCAAATCAGCTTTGCTACAATTAGCGGCTTTCGCGGTTGACCGTAGTTTCTGACCGCGTAGTTTTTTGATTTCCCGGTAGTCTTCAAAAAGGGAACTGGACGCCAGTCCGGCACCCGCCATCTGCCTCGGGGTGTAGCTCAGCCTGGTAGAGTACTGCGTTCGGGACGCAGGAGTCGGAGGTTCGAATCCTCTCACCCCGACCATCGGTCATTCCATCTCCATGTTCGACTGCGCCAGCGTCTAAAGCCTGTATCGCCAGCCGGCGGAACCGGCTAACGCGCTTCGCCCAATTCGGCTGACGGGACATTCCCGTTCCGGTATCGCCCTGCAAAACAAAACGGGCATACCCCCCTGATACTCACCGCACTTCCCTCGAACCGGAGCACATTCGGCCCTTGCGCGCGTTCCGGCAGACAGATAGACTGCCCAGTCTATTTTTGAATGGATCGGCATGTCTCCTGAGCTTGACCCTCCTCACGGCCCCCGCGAACGCTTGCTGGCCGCTGCCTGCGAAGCCTTCCGCGAAGAGGGCTATCAGGTCAGCATCGACCGCATCGCTGCCCGCGCGCAGGTCGCGCGGCAGACGCTGTACAACCACTTCCATAGCAAGGACGCGCTGTTCGGCGAAGTGGTGCGCCATTCCATCCAGTCGGTGCTGGTGACCCTGGACGGGGACGGCGACGTACGGGCCACGCTGCTGGCCTTTGGCGACGCCTATCGCGTACGCCTGTTGAGCCCCGAGGGACTCGCGATCTTTCGCACCATGGTGGCGGAGGCCCCGCGTTTTCCGGAACTGGCGAAGCAGTTCTTTCGCCAGGGCCCATACACCACCCGCAAGCGCCTCGCCAAGTATCTGGCCCAGGCCATGGAGGCGGGCGAATTGCGGAAGGACGATCCCGATTTCGCCGCCGAGATGCTGACCGCCGCGCTGATCGATTTGGATCGCTTGCGCGGGCTCATCAATTTACAGACCGATTTGCTCAAGCCCACGAAAACGGCGCAGGTAGTGGATTGCTTCCTGCGCGCCTTTGCCCCTGAAAAGGACACACCATGAAACGCTTTGCTCTTCTTGTTGTTCTGCCGCTACTCGCCGCCTGCGGCCCCGATGGCAAGTCAGCGCCGGAGGCGGGCGGCCCGCCGGGGGGGATGCCGCCGCCGGAAGTGGCCGTGGTCCAGGTGGGAAGCAAGGCCGCCACGCTCACCCAGGAACTGCCGGGCCGCGTGGAAGCCGTGCGCACCGCGCAGGTCCGGGCCCGCGTCGAGGGCATCGTGGAAAAGCGCCTGTTCACGGAAGGCAGCGACGTGCGCGCCGGCCAACCGTTGTTCCGGCTGGATGACCGCACCTACCGTACTGCCGCGCAGGCGGCGGAAGCCGACGTGGATGTGAAACGGCTCAATCTGAGCCGTGTGGAGTCGCTCCTGCCCATCAAGGCGGTCAGCCAACAGGAAGTGGATCTGGCCCGTGCCGCACTGAAACAGTCCGAAGCCCAACTCGCGCGTGCCCGCCTCGATCTGGAGAACACCACGGTGCCCGCCCCCATCTCCGGCCACATCGGCCGCACCGTGGTGACCGAAGGCGCGCTGGTTGGCCGGAACGACGCCACCCTGCTCGCCACCATCGAGCAACTCGAGCCGGTCAACGTGTTGTTCACCCAGCCCAACGCCGATGTATTGCGCCTGAAAAGCGCGCTCGCCGCCGGCCAGTTGAAGGCAACGGACAGCCGCATCGTGGAACTCATTCTGGAAAACGGCCAGCCCTATCCCTACAAGGGCCGGCTCTTCTTCAGCGACATGAGCGTGGACCCCAGTACCGGCGCCGTCACGCTGAAAGCGGAATTCCCCAATCCGAAACGCCTGCTGCTGCCGGGCACTTTCGTGCGGGTACGGCTGCCCCAGGCCGTCGCGGAAAACGTGATTACCGTGCCACAACGCGCGGTGATGTCCGGCCCCCAGGGCCAGTTCGTCCTGCTGGTGGGACCGGAAAACAAGGTGATGCCGCGACCGCTGAAAGTCGGCGCCATGTCAGGGACCGATTTCGTTGTCGAAGACGGTCTCAAGGACGGCGAGACCCTGATCGTTGACGGCGTGCAGAAGGCCAAGCCGGGCTCGGTGGTGAAACCCGTCCTCCAGAAACAGGGCAACTGACATGGCACGTTTCTTCATCCACCGGCCCATCTTCGCCTGGGTCATCGCCATCCTGATCCTGCTGGTCGGGGGCATTGCGCTGAAAAACCTGCCGGTGGCGCAGTATCCCCCGGTGGCCGCGCCGCAGATCGCGTTCAACGTGACCTATCCCGGCGCATCCGCCCAGGTGGTCGAGGACACGGTCATCAAGCTGATCGAACAGCAGATGAACGGCATCGAGCACCTCCTCTACATGGAGGCGTCGTCCGAGTTGGGCGCCGGCACCCTGACACTGACCTTCGAGCCGGGTACCAACGTCGACATTTCCTCGGTGGAGGCACAGAACCGTTACAAGCGCGTCGAAGCGCGCCTGCCGGAAGACGTGCGGCGGCTCGGCGTGCCGGTGACCAAGCCGCAGCGCAACTACCTGATGTTCGTCGCCATCTTCTCCAAGGACGGCAAGCGCAACGCAACCGACCTCAGCAGCTACGCCGCCGCCAACGTGCTGGACCCCCTGCTGCGGGTCCCCGGCGTCGGCGAAGCCATCCTGTTCGGCAGCGAATACTCCATGCGCATCTGGCTCAAGCCCGAGCAGCTCACCGCGTACGGGCTCACCCCGGCGGACGTGAAGACGGCCCTGCAGGCGCAGAACGTGCAGCTCGCGACCGGCGAACTGAACCAGGCGCCGGCCTCGGCCGGTGCGCAGGTGAACGCCGTGATCGTGACGCGCGGACGCCTCAAGACCCCCGAGGAATTCGGCAACGTCGTGGTGCGCGCCTTGCCCAACGGCGCCACCGTCAAGGTCAAGGACGTGGCGCGCGTGGAACTCGGCGCCGAAAGCTACGATCGTTACGCCCGCATGAACGGCCAGCCGATCGCCGCCATCGCCATCCGTGTCGCGCCGGGCGCCAATGCACTCGACGTCGCCAAATCGGTGAAGTCGCGCATGGCGGAACTCGCCCGCTTCTTCCCCGAGGGTGTCGACTGGGCGGTCCCCTACGACACCTCGCGCTTCGTGGAAATCTCGATTTTCGAGGTGGTGAAGACTCTCGGCGAGGCCATGATCCTGGTGTTCATCGTGATGTACGTGTTCCTCGGACACTGGCGCACCACGCTGATCCCGGCCGTCGTGGTGCCAGTGGCGCTGGCGGGTGCGACCGCAGGCCTGTATGCCTTCGGCTTTTCCATCAACGTGTTAACCCTGTTCGCCATGGTGCTGGCGATCGGGGTGCTGGTGGATGACGCCATCGTGGTGGTGGAAAACGTCGAGCGCATCATGCGCGAGGAACGCCTGTCGCCGCTGGCTGCCACCGTCAAGGCGATGGACCAGATCCTCGGCGCGATCCTCGGCATCTCCGTGGTGCTGTCCGCGGTATTCATGCCGATGCTGTTCTTCGGCGGCTCCGTCGGCGCCATCTATCGCCAGTTCGCCGCCACCCTGATTCTCACCATGGCGTTCTCCGTGCTGATGGCGCTGTCGCTCACGCCCGCCATGTGCGCAACGCTCCTCAAGCCGGGCGAAGCGGAGGAAGACGAGAAACGCGGATTCAACCGTTTCTTCGGCAAGGTCACCACGCGCTATCACGGCCTCACGGCGCGCATCCTTGCCCGTAGTAGCCGCTGGATGGTGATCTATCTCGCGATCGTGGTCGCCGCCGGCTGGCTGTTCGCCAAGCTGCCCGGCAGCTTTCTGCCGGACGAAGATCAGGGCTATTTCATCACCCTGGTGCAACTGCCGGGCGGCGCCACCCAGGAACGCACGGTGAAGGTGCTTTCCCAGGTGGAACAGTTCTACCTGAAACAACCGGAAGTGGAACGGGTCATCGGCGTGGTGGGCTTTTCCTTCTTCGGCCGCGGGCAGAACGCGGCGCTCGTCTTCACCCGGCTCAAGGACTGGGACGAGCGCAAGGGGCCGGAACATTCCGCACAGGGCGTCATTGGCCGGGCCATGGGGAATTTCATGCGCATCAAGGAAGCCGTGATCTTTGCGGTAAACCCGCCGCCCATCCCCGAGCTGGGCGCGGTCGGCGGTTTCGATTTCCGCCTGCTGGACCGCGCTGGACAAGGACGCGAAGCACTCATGGACGTGCGCAACATGGTGTTGGGCATGGCCGGCCAGGACAAGCGGTTGACCGGCGTACGACCTGAAGGCCAGGAGCCCGGACCCCAGGTCTTCCTCAACATCGACCGCGAGAAGGCCCAGGCGCTGCAGATCGACATGGCCACTCTCAACGACACCCTGAGTTCGGCCATCGGCGTGTCCTACGTCAACGACTTCGTGCGCGATGGTCGCATTCTCCGCGTGCAGATGCAGGCGGATGCGGACCTGCGCAAGACGCCCGACGACCTGCTGAAACTGCCGGTACGGAACCGTCTCGGCGATATCGTGCTGCTGGGAGAAATCGCGAAGCCCAAATGGATCGTGGGCCTCCCCAAGCTCGATCGCTACAACGGCAATCCCTCGATGAAAATCGCCGGCACGTCCGCGCCCGGACATTCCACCGGCGAAGCGATGCAGGCCATGGAAGATATCGCCGCGAAACTGCCGCCAGGTTTCGGCTTCGCATGGTCGGGCACCTCGTTCGAGGAACGGCTTGCCGGAACCCAGGCACCCATCCTCTTCGCCTTGTCGCTGCTGGTGGTGTTTCTCGCCCTGGCAGCACTGTACGAGAGCTGGGCCATTCCCTTTTCGGTGATCCTGGTCGTGCCGCTGGGCATCCTCGGGGCCGTGCTGGCCGTATACCTGCGCGGCCTGCCCAACGATGTGTTCTTCAAGGTCGGGCTGATCGCCATCATCGGTCTGTCCGCCAAGAACGCCATCCTCATCATCGAGTTCGCCCGCCAGCTGAACGATGAGGGCATGGATCTCGTCTCCGCCACGCTGGAGGCCTGCCGCCTGCGCTTGCGGCCCATCCTCATGACCAGCTTCGCCTTCATCCTGGGCGTGATGCCGCTCGCCATCTCGACCGGCGCCGGTGCGGCCGGCCGTCACGCGGTGGGAACCGGCGTGGTCGGCGGCATGATCGCCGCAACGCTGCTGGCCATTTTCCTGGTACCGGTGTTTTTCGTGGTGATCCGGAAACGCTTCCCCACCAAGCCTCGGGAGGAAACGAAACATGACTGAACACAAATTTAAACCTGGGCACGTGTCCCGCGCATTCCGGGGCGTAACGCTCGTCACGCTGGCATGGCTGACGGGCTGTTCGCAGATCCCGGCCTACCAGCGGCCCGCCGCGCCCGTTCCGCAGCAGTTCGCCGCGGACAGCCCGGCAACGGATGCAACGGCCCTGCCTGACTGGCAGGCCTACTTCCCCGATCCGGCGCTGCATACGCTGATCGAGGCGGCACTCGCCAACAACCGCGACATGCGAATCGCGCTGGCACGCGTCGAGGAGGCGCGCGCCCTGGCGGGCGTCGCCCGGGCCGACCGTTTTCCGACGCTGGAGGCCCAGGCGGATGCCAACCGCACCCGGACACCGGCCGATCTCTCCGGTGTCGGCGTGGCGCGCACCACCAGCCGCTACGACGTTGGCCTGGGCGTGACCGCGTTCGAGCTCGACTTCTGGGGCCGGGTGGCGGCGCTGAACGAGGCCGCCAGAGCCCAGTATCTGGCGAGCGATGAAGCGGCCAGAAGCTTCCGTGTCAGCCTCATCGGCGATGTCGCCGGCACCTGGTATCAGCTTATCGAACTCACCGAACGCACGCAGCTTGCCGACGGCACGCTGAAAACCCGGGAGGAAAGCCTGGCCCTCATCCGCAAGCGGGGCGAGGCCGGTCTGGCGACCGATCTCGACGTGCTGGCTGCCGACAGCCTGGTCGAATCGGTGCGTGCCCAATGGGCGGACTTGAAGCGCCAGCGCGCGCAAACGGAAAACGCCCTGCGCCTGCTGACCGGCATGGCCGTTCCGCTCCCCGAGACCCCCGGAGCAACGAACCAGACGGTTCTGGCGGGGCTGGCGCCCGGCCTGCCCTCGGACGTGCTGTTGCGGCGCCCCGACGTGCGTGCCGCCGAGCAGCGGCTGATCGCCAGCAATGCCAATGTGGGCGTCGCCCGTGCCGCCTTCTTCCCCCGTATCGCGCTGACCGGCAACCTCGGCACCGCCAGCAGCGCCCTGTCCGGCCTGTTCGATGCCGGCAGCCAGGCCTGGCTGTTCCAGCCGATCCTGACGCTGCCCCTGTTCGACGCCGGCCGCAACCGGGCCAATCTGGAAGTGGCGGAAGCGCGCAAGGTGCAGGCGGTGGCCGATTACGAGAAAGCCATCCAGCAGGCGTTCCGCGAAGTCGCCGACGCGTTGGCTGCCCGTACCACCTATGCCGAGCAACTGCGCGCACAGGAAGCCAATCTGCGCGCCATCAATGCCCGGCTCGAACGGGTAAAAGCCCGTGAGCGGGCCGGCATCGCCAATTATCTGGAAGTACTGGATGCCAGCCGCGACGCCTTCAGCACCGAACAGGCGCTGGTCACCTCACGGCTGCAGGTGCTCGGCGCCCAGGTCACGCTCTACAAGGCACTGGGGGGCGGTGCCTGACGGGCCGCGCAACGGAATTGCCCCATGAACCGTACGGATTTGCCGACGGTCAATGCGTCTAGAATGGCGCTTTTCGCTCAGGAGTCAAAGCATGTCCGAACCCGTTGTGTATGACCGCAATCCCGCCGAACTCGAACTCGAACCGGGCGAGTACTGGTGGTGTTCGTGCGGCCGCTCGATGACGCAGCCGTTCTGCGACGGCTCGCACGAAGGCACGGGGCTGGAGCCGATGCCATTCGTCATCGGGGAAAAGACCACGGTTTGGCTGTGCAACTGCAAGCACAGCAAGGACAAGCCGTTCTGCGACGGCAGCCACAACGACCTGCCCGACGACATCTTCTGAACCGACTCAACCCGCCGTGGACGTTCTGCCTGAAAACGTGCTCGACTTCTGGTTCGGCCCCCCCGGCAGCGCGGCCGAAGTCGCCGGACGGAAAAACACGCTGTGGTTCGGAAAATCGCCCGAAAACGACCGGGCGGTGATTGACCGCTTTGCTGCCACGCTGGTCGACGCGACAGCAGGCCGGCTGGACCGCTGGACATCCACTCCGCGCACGCGCCTGGCACTGGTGATCGTGGTCGACCAGTTTCCGCACCATATCCATCGCGACCAGCCACAGGCCTTTGCCACGGATCCCCAGGCACTGGCCTTGAGCCTGGACGCGCTCGCGGCCGGCGAAGACCGGCAGCTTGCACCGATCGAGCGTGTGTTCCTGTATCTGCCGCTGGAACATGCCGAGTCGCTGGCCATGCAGGACCGATCCGTCGCGCTGTATGAAACCCTGGCAAGCGAAGCTGCGGCCGACGAACGCACGCTGTTCGACAATTTCCTGGACTACGCACGCAAGCACCGCGACGTGGTGGCGCGCTTCGGGCGCTTCCCGCATCGCAATGCGATCCTGGGACGTCACTCCTCCGAAGAGGAACTCGAATTCCTCAAGCAGCCCGGCTCGCGTTTTTAGCAGGGCATTGAAGAGCGGCGCGGCCGCTCGCGTTAAAATGGCGGCTTTTGCGCCTTCCGGCCTGTCCATGTCCCGCCAGATCCTCGTCACCTCCGCCCTGCCCTACGCCAACGGCAGCATCCACCTCGGCCATCTGGTCGAATACATCCAGACCGACATCTGGGTGCGCTTCCAGAAGATGCGCGGCCACGACTGCCGCTACATGTGCGCCGACGACACCCACGGCACCGCGATCATGCTGCGCGCGGAAAAGGAAGGCATCACGCCGGAGACGCTGATCGGCCGGGTGTGGGACGAGCACACGCGCGATTTCGCCGGCTTCCACATCGGCTTCGACCATTACTACTCGACGCATTCCGACGAGAACCGCGCGCTGGCATCCAAAATCTACCTGGCACTGAAAGACGCCGGGCTGATCGACGTCAAGACCATCGCCCAGTTGTACGACCCGGTGAAGAACCTGTTCCTGCCCGACCGCTTCATCAAGGGCGAGTGTCCCAAGTGCGGCGCGCTGGATCAGTACGGCGACAACTGCGAGGTGTGCGGCGCCACCTACAGCCCGACCGAGCTGAAGAATCCGGTATCGGCGGTGTCGGGCGCGACGCCGGTGCACAAGGATTCCGAGCACTACTTCTTCAAGCTCGGTGCGTGCGAGGCCTTCCTGCGCGAATGGACGACCTCGGGCACGCTGCAGGCCGAAGCCGCCAACAAGATGCAGGAATGGTTCGCCGCCGGCCTCAACAACTGGGACATCAGCCGCGACGCGCCCTACTTCGGCTTCGAGATTCCCGGCGCTCCCGGCAAGTATTTCTATGTCTGGCTGGACGCGCCGGTGGGCTACATGGCGAGCTTCGCCAAATATGCCGCCGACAACGGTCTCGACTTCAATGCCTGGTGGGGACCTGAGTCGAAGACCGAACTGGTGCATTTCATCGGCAAGGACATCCTGTATTTCCACGCCCTGTTCTGGCCGGCGATGCTGAAGTATTCCGGCCATCGGCTGCCGACTGCGGTGTACGCGCACGGCTTCCTGACGGTGAACGGGCAGAAGATGTCGAAGTCGCGCGGCACCTTCATCACGGCCGAGAGCTACCTCGCGCAAAAGCTCAATCCCGAGTGGCTGCGCTATTACTACGCGGCCAAGCTCAACGGTTCGATGGAGGATATCGACCTCAACCTCGACGACTTCGTCGCGCGGGTGAACTCGGACCTGGTCGGCAAGTTCATCAACATCGCCAGCCGCACGGCCGGCTTCATCCACAAGAACTTCGAAGGCAAGCTTGCCGACGGCGTCGCCAATATCGAACTGATCAACGACTTCCAGGCTGCGGCCGGCACGATCGCCGCGCATTACGAGGCGCGCGACTACGCCAAGGCCTTGCGGGAAATCATGGCGCTGGCCGACCGCGCCAACCAGTATGTCGCCGACGAAAAGCCCTGGGAACTGGCGAAGAAACCCGAGGCGGTCTATCGCCTTCACGAGGTCTGCACGGTGGCGCTGAACTGCTTCCGCCTGCTGACGCTGTACCTGAAGCCGGTGCTGCCGAAACTGGCCGGCGAGGTCGAGGCCTTCCTCGACATTCCGCCGCTGGCCTGGGACGACGCACAAAGCCTGTTCATCCGCCATCGCATCAACGCCTACACCCACTTGATGACCCGTATCGACCCCAAATCCATCGAAGCCATGGTAGACGCCAACAAACAGAACCTCGAACCGACCCCTGCCCCCGCACCGGCACGCCACGCCGAAGCGCAGGCGCACGCCGCCCAACCGGTGTCTGCCGCTGCGGCCGTGGCCGATACGATCAGCATCGACGACTTCACGAAGATCGACCTGCGCATCGCGCGCATCGCCAATGCCGAGCATGTCGAGGGCGCTGACAAGCTGCTCCGGCTGACGCTCGACCTCGGCGAACTCGGCACGCGCCAGGTGTTCGCCGGCATCAAGTCAGCCTATGCCCCGGAAGCGCTGGTGGGTCGGCTGACGGTGATGGTCGCCAACCTCGCGCCGCGCAAGATGAAGTTTGGCATGAGCGAAGGCATGGTGCTGGCGGCGTCGCACCCTGACGGGCATAAAGGCGACGCGCCCAGCCTCTTCATCCTGTCGCCGGATAGCGGCGCGCAACCGGGCATGAAAGTGAAGTAAGGCCATGAAAACGCATCGCCTGCGTATCCATGGCCGGGTGCAGGGCGTGTGGTTCCGCGAGTCGATGCGGATGGAGGCCGAACGTCTGAACGTGGCCGGCTGGGTGCGCAACGCGCCGGATGGCACGGTTGAAGCAGTGATCCAAGGACCGGCCTCGGCGGTCGAGGCCCTGATCAAGTGGGTTCACACCGGCCCGCCCCTAGCGCGAGTCGACCGGGTCGAGATCGGCGAAGCGGATGGCGTATACCGCGAATTCCTGAAGCGGACCGACTAGCGGTTGGGCGTCCGCCCGGATCACGGCCAAAAAAATGCCCAGCTCAGTGATGAGCCGGGCAGAGTATCCACCAAAGGAGGAGGATTGGAGGAGACAACACCAACCGCCATTGCGGCGACATCAGTGTTATTAGAAGTTTCTAATATTATGTAATTCATGTCAATACTTTGTTAAAAGAAAAACCCGGATCGGTACGATTGTTCCATCCGATCCCAGGCTTTTCAGTAAATCACGTTCACCGCCTCGGGTTTGAGCCAAGTGCCCAAAGACTCCAGCAGGCGGTCATCCAGCCGCACCCGCCAGTCTTCGCCCAGCCGCACCCGGCAGCGCGCACTGGGGTTGTGATACTCGACCCACACCGGGCACCCGCCCTCCTGCGCCTTGTAGGGCGCGAGCAATTCCGCCAGCTTGCGCCCGTTCGACTGCCCGTTGCAGGCCAGCCGCAGCCCTTGGGCAAACCGGGTACGCGCCCCTGCCAGGTCGTAAATCCGCTCCGCCGTCACCCGCACCCCGCCTGAATAGTCATCGCGGTTGACCTTGCCTTCGATGACCAGCAGCGCGTCGTCCTTCAGCAAATGACGGCTCTGCTCGTAGAGTTCATTGAAGATCACGACTTCGACCTGCGCCGTCGCGTCGTCCAGTAGCAGGATCAGCATCTTGCCGCGCCGCGTCATCTGGGTGCGCAGCGAAACGGCAATGCCGGCCAGCATGACCAGGTCGCGCGAAGGCTCCAGGCTGTCGAGTTGGCGTTTGGCAAAGCTCGACACCTCGGACAAGTACGAGGTGAAGGGATGGCCGCTGAAGAAATAGCCGAGCGCGGACTTCTCCTGCAGCAGTTTTTCCTGCTCCGGCCACACCGGCACGTCGATCAGGTCTTCGCCGCCGCCGTCGAGCGCCTCGCCGAACAGGCCGACCTGGCCACCGCTGCGCGCGGCGCGGTCGGCGGTTTCCAGCGCCGCGCCGACCGAGGCCATGAGGCTGGCACGATGACCGTTGATGGCATCGAACGCACCCGCCTTCACCAGTGCCTCGAGCACGCGGCGGTTGAGATAGCGCTTGTCGACACGCCGGGCCAGGTCGAACAGGCCCTTGTAGGGGCCGTTGGCCTCGCGCTCGGCGACGATCGCGCCGATTGCCGCCTCGCCGCTGCCCTTGATCGCGCCCAGACCGTAGCGGATCTCGGTTTGGCTGACCGGCTCGAAGCGGTAGCCCGACAGGTTGATGTCGGGCGGCAGCATGCTCAGCCCGTTGGCGCGGCAGTCTTCATAGAACACCCGCACCTTGTCGGTGTCGGACATTTCCGACGACATCGTCGCCGCCATGAATTCGGCTGGATAGTAGGCCTTGAGCCAGGCGGTGTGATACGCCACCAGCGCATAGGCGGCCGAATGCGACTTGTTGAAGCCGTATTCGGCGAATTTCTCCATCAGGTCGAACAGGCGCTCGGCGACCTTGGTGTCTGCCCCGCGCTTGGCTGCGCCGGCGAGGAAAATTTCCCGCTGCTTGGCCATTTCCTCGGGCTTCTTCTTGCCCATCGCGCGCCGCAGCAGGTCGGCGGCGCCGAGGCTGTAGCCCGCCAGGATCTGCGCCACCAGCATCACCTGTTCCTGGTAGACGATGATGCCGTAGGTCGACTTCAGCACCGGTTCGAGATCGGGATGGAAATACTCCGGCTTCTGCTTGCCCTGCTTGCGCGCGATGAAGTCGTCCACCATGCCCGAGCCTAGCGGGCCCGGACGGTTCAGCGCCATCAGCGCGATGATGTCCTCGAAGCAATCGCCCTTCAGCTTCTTCTCCAGGTCCTTGGCAGAGCGCGATTCGGACTGGAACACCGCGGTAGTGTTGCCGTCGGCAAACAGCTTGTAGACCGCCGGATCGTCGAGGGGCAGGTCTTCCAGCCGGAAATTCTCCCGCCCCGGATGGCGCTGCACGAAACGCACCGCCTCGGCCAGGATGGTCAGTGTGCGCAGGCCGAGGAAGTCGAACTTGACCAGGCCGATCGCCTCGACGTCGTCCTTGTCGAACTGCGACACCGCCGCGTCGGAGCCTTCGGCCTGATACAGCGGGCAGAAATCGGTGAGCCGGCCCGGCGCGATCAGCACGCCGCCCGCGTGCATGCCGACGTTGCGTGTGATGCCCTCGAGTTTTTCCGCCAGCGGCAGCAGTTCGGCGAGTTCTTCCTCGTTGCGGGCACGCTCGTCGATCTGCGGTTCCTTCTCGCGCGCCTCGGCGAGCGAGATGCCCAGTTCGTTGGGCACCAGCTTGACGAATTTGTCGACGAACAGGTACGGCAGGTCGAGCACGCGGCCGACGTCTCGCAGCACCGCCTTGGCAGCCATCGTGCCGAAGGTGGCGATCTGCGACACCGCCGCATGGCCATACCGCTCCTTCACGTACTGGATCACGCGGTCGCGCCCGTCCTGGCAGAAATCGATGTCGAAGTCGGGCATCGACACCCGCTCGGGATTGAGGAAGCGCTCGAACAGCAGGTCGTAGGCCAGCGGATCGAGGTCGGTGATGCGCAGGCTGTAGGCTACGAGCGAGCCGGCGCCGGAACCCCGCCCCGGCCCCACCGGCACGCCATTGTTCTTGGCCCAGTTGATGAAGTCCGCCACGATCAGGAAATAACCCGGGAAGCCCATCTGGATGATGGTCCCGAGCTCGAACTCCAGCCGCTCGACGTACTCGGGCAGCTTGGCCGCACGTTCGACCTCGCCGGGATAAAGGTGCGCCATGCGTTCGTGCAGCCCCTCGAAGGAACGCTGCCGCATGTAGTCGTCGAGGCTCATGCCATTCGGCGTCGGAAAATCGGGCAGCCTGCTCTTGCCGAGTTCCAGCGTCAGGTTGCAGCGCTTGGCGATTTCGACGCTGTTGGCCAGGGCTTCCGGCAGGTCGGCAAACAGTTCCGCCATCTCGTCCGGCGTCTTGAAATACTGCTCGGCGGTGAACGGCCGCGGCCGGCGTGGATCGCCCAGCATCATGCCCTCGGCGATGCAGACGCGCGCCTCGTGTGCCTTGAAATCGTCCGGCGCGATGAACTGGATCGGATGCGTGGCGACTGCGGGCAGGTTCAACGCCGCACCGATGTCGAGCAGGCCGTCGATCAGGCGTTCGGTGTGCGGCTGGCCGAAGCGCTGCAGCTCCAGGTAATAGCGGCCCGGGAACAACTCGGCCCAGGCTTCCGCGGCGGTGCGTGCAGCGTCAGGCTTATCGTCGAGGATGGCCTGCGCGACGTTGCCCAAGTCGCCACCCGACAAGGCCAGCAAGCCGTCGGTGCCTTCGACCAGCCAGGTGGGATCGATCTCGGCACGGCCGCGATGGACATTCTCCTGATAGGCGCGCGTGAGCAGTTCGCACAGGCGGCGATACCCTTCGCGGTGCTGCACCAGCAGCAGCAGGCGGGAGGGCCGGTTTCTATCCGTGGCGTTGGTCACCCACACGTCGCAGCCGAATATGGGTTTGATCCCGGCCCCCCGGGCCGTTCGATAGAACTTCACCCAGCCGAACGTATTGGACAAATCGGAGAGGCCCAGCGCCGGCATCGCAACGCCCTTCGCTCTCTTGACCGCGTCGGCCACCCGCACCAGACCATCGGTGACGGAATACTCGGTATGCAATCGGAGGTGGATGAAACGTGGATCGGTCATGGGGAAGCGACGGAGAAACGAGTCGCTATTTTAACGCCGCTGAACAGTCGCCAAAAACAAAAGGCAGCCGAAGCTGCCTTTTGTTTGAAACCAACACCGGAATCCACCCGCAAGCCCCCTGAAGGGCAGGCCGTGGTTGTTGCCGATAATCGGCAACAACCACGCTCAGTTTGCGCGGCGCTTGAATTCGTTGGTGCGGGTATCGATCTCGATCATGTCGCCGATTTCGACGAACGCGGCCACCGGCAGTTCGAATCCGGTGGGTTTGATGCGCGCGGGCTTCATCACCTTGCCCGACGTATCGCCGCGCACGGCGGGCTCGGTGTATTCGACTTCGCGGATGACCGTGGTGGGCATTTCAACCGAAATCGCCTTGCCTTCATAGAACACCACTTCCAGCGGCATGCCATCATCCAGGTAGTTCAGTGCGTCGCCGAGGTTGTCGGCTTCGATCTCATACTGGTTGTAATCGCTGTCCATGAACACATAGAGCGGATCGGCAAAGTAGGAATAGGTGCATTCCTTGCGGTCGAGGGTGACGGTGTCGAATTTGTCGTCGGCACGGTAGACCGATTCGGTACCGGCCCCGGTCAACAGGTTCTTCAGTTTCATCTTGACGACGGATGAGTTGCGGCCCGATTTCGAGAATTCGGCCTTTTGCACCACCATCGGGTCTTTGCCTATCATCACGACGTTGCCGGCGCGGAGTTCCTGTGCGATTTTCATGGGTGTGTCCTGCTGCGAGAGCGCTAAGAGTTTGAGAAAACTCGCCATTTTAACTTATTTTCCGCGAATTCCACCAGCTTGCCGGCGAGCGTCCCGGCCAGGCCGAGGCGGCCGCACCAGGCCTGTGCGTGCCGTTCGATCGCCGCCTGGTGCGCGCGCCAGGCGGTCCAGCAGGCTGCCATGCTGGGCGCGCCCGGCGTGGCATTCCAGTTCTGCCAGATCCCGCTCACCGCGTCCGCCGTCGCGCCGTCCAGCCCCGCCGTGTAACGCGCCAGCAGCGCGTCCAGCTTGTCCCAGTGCGCCCCTTCGGTTTGCGGATAGGCTTGCCACACCAATGGACGGGCCGCCCACTGCGCCCGCACGCAGGAATCTTCGCCCCGCACGAAATTGAGGCCGCAGGCCCACAGCAGGTGGTCATACCGATCCTGGTTCATGAACGGCAGAATGTGTACCTGCAAGGCGCCGCGGCTGCCGGTATCGCCCGCCCGCAAGCCGGGAGCCGCCAGCCAGGCGGCCAGTTGCGGCATCACCCGGCCTTCGGGGACGAGGCAGGTGACCGGATGCGAGTCGGCCGCCCAGGCATCGAGCAGATCGGGCAACGCCGGGTTTTCGTAGGCGAACAGCGACACCCGCAATTCACCCGCCCGCGGCGCATCCAGTCCAAGTTCGCGCCAGAACGCCGGCATGCCATCCTGCACGAAAGCGGCGCGCCGTTCGGCCAGATCCGCCTCGGCCAGCAGGCCGCCGGTATCCGGCGTGTAACCCGGAAAGAAGAAATACTTGGTCAGCGGCAAGCGCGGGTGCGGCGAAGGCAGGCCATGGTGGGCCGCCACCCAGGGCTCGGCGCTCAGGTATTCGAGATTGATCCAGACCGGCGACGGCGACTGCTCGCTCATGGCGGCCAGATAGGCTTCCGGCAGCGCGCAGCCGAATGCCTCGACCACCACCTCGGCCGGCCGGCTCGCCGCAAACGGCGCCCGCCACGCGCAAACCGTCACGCCCTCGCAGACCTGCCGATCCGCATCCACGACGATGGCCGGCCAGATATGCCGGAACGCGCGCAGATCATCCACCCACAAGCGCACGTCCAGGCCGTGCTCGCCGGCCAGCCCGCGCGCCAGGCGCCAGGCTATGCCGATGTCGCCATAGTTGTCGACGACGTTGCAGAAGATGTCCCAGGTGCGCATGGCGCGCATGCTACCGCATCCCATCAAACGAAGAAGGCTCCGCGCGGAGCCTTCTTCGTGTGTTCCCGGACCGGCTCAGTTCGACTTGCCGGACAGGCAGGATTTCATGAACGCCTTGCGCGCATCGCCCTTCATCTGCTTGCCGGAGGCTTCGGCATTGCAGTCCTTCATGCGCTGCTGCTGGGCCGTAGCCTTGCTTCCCGGCGTTGCGCCACCTGACAGGCAGGATTTCATGAACGACTTGCGCGCATCGCCGGAAAGCTGCTGCTTGCCTGCGTCGGCGTTACAGGATTTCATCCTCTCCTGCTGGGCGGTTTCAGCCCATGCACCCGTGGCCAGCAGTGCGCCCGCCACCAATCCGATCAGCATCATTCTCTTCATCGCGACCCTTTCTTTGGTTGAATGGAAACCACAGTCTAGCCCAGCCCCTTGTTTTTTCTCGCTTTCCACTTGTAAAAACTCATGCGCGGTAGTAAAAAGCCAAAAGTTTGGTTTCAAGAACCGTACAGGTTTGGCATTACCACAGGGCATTACCGGGTAGCGCGCTTGAATTCAGACCGACGGCTAAAACAATCTCGCCGTCCTGTCATCCGCCAGAGTTTACGCCCCACGGGGTGGAGTCATGCTTATCGCGGTTATGTTTGTGGTTGTGTTTATGTTCCGCCAAGGAGGGAGTTGTAATGGCAACAGGTACTGTCAAGTGGTTCAGCGACGCCAAGGGTTTCGGATTCATCACCCCGGATGACGGCGGCGAAGATGTGTTCGCACATTTCTCCGCCATCCAGTCCAACGGTTTCAAGACCCTGAAGGAAGGCCAGAAAGTCAGCTTCGAAGTCAGCCAAGGCCCCAAAGGCAAGCAGGCTTCCAACATCCAGCCGCAAGGTTGAATTGTTGCGCTGAAACAAAAAACCCCGCTTCGGCGGGGTTTTTTGTTGTACGCGCTCCCCGCCTCGGCGGGGCTTTGTTGGCGACACGACGCTTACATCTTCGCGACCATCGCTTCGGCGAATGCCGAGCACTTCACTTCGGTCGCGCCATCCATCAGGCGCGCAAAGTCGTAGGTCACGGTCTTCGCCGCGATGGCCTTTTCCATGCTGGCCACGATCAGGTCGGCCGCCTCGGTCCAGCCCAGGTGGCGCAGCATCATCTCGGCCGACAGGATCAGCGAGCCCGGGTTGACGTAGTCCTTGCCGGCATACTTGGGCGCGGTGCCGTGGGTGGCCTCGAACATCGCCACGGTGTCGGACAGGTTGGCGCCGGGCGCGATGCCGATGCCGCCGACTTCCGCCGCCAGCGCGTCGGAAATGTAGTCGCCGTTGAGGTTGAGCGTGGCGATCACGTCGTATTCGTCGGGGCGCAACAGGATCTGCTGCAGGAAGGCGTCGGCGATCACGTCCTTGATGATGATGCCGTTCGGCAATTCCATCCACGGGCCGTCGCCGATCAATCTGGCGCCGAATTCGCGTGCGGCGAGCTCGTAGCCCCATTTCTTGAAGCCGCCTTCGGTGAACTTCATGATGTTCCCTTTGTGCACCAGGGTCACCGATTTGCGGCCATTGTCGATCGCGTACTGGATCGCCTTGCGGATCAGGCGCTCGGAACCTTCGACCGACACCGGCTTGATGCCGATGGCCGATGATTCAGGGAAGCGGATCTTCTTGACGCCCATTTCCTTCTGCAGGAATTCGATCACTTTCTTCACTTCAGGCGAATTGGCTTCCCATTCGACGCCGGCATAGATGTCCTCGGTATTCTCGCGGAAGATCACCATGTCGACCTTCTCCGGCGCCTTCACCGGGCTGGGCACGCCGGTGAAGTAGCGCACCGGGCGCAGGCAGACATAGAGATCGAGCATCTGGCGCAGCGCGACGTTGAGCGAGCGAATGCCGCCCGAGGTTGGCGTGGTGAGCGGGCCCTTGATCGAGATCACATAGTCCTTCACAGCCTGCACGGTCTCGTCCGGCAGCCACTGGTCGCCGCCGTAGACCTTGACTGCCTTCTCGCCAGCGAACACTTCCATCCAGGCGATCTGCTTCTTGCCGCCGTAGGCCTTGGCCACCGCCGCATCGACCACGCGGCGCATCGCCGGGGTGATGTCGACGCCGGTGCCGTCGCCCTCGATGAAGGGAATGATGGGCGTGTCCGGCACATTCAAGCTGTTGTCGGCGTTGACGGTAATTTTCTTGCCTGCGGCGGGAATCTGGATATGTGTGCTCATAATGTCTCGAAACGATAAAATGGGACTTTGTCCCCACCCGAAGTGTCGCGTCTTATTTTGTTCAACAAGCCCTATGGCGTGCTCAGCCAGTTCACCCCGGAAGGCCGCTGGCAGGGCTTGCGGGATTACCTCGCGCTGCCGGGCGTCTATGCGGCCGGACGACTGGACGCCGACAGCGAGGGCCTGCTGATTTTAACCGATGATGGCGCGCTCCAGAGCCGCATTGCCGATCCCCGGCACAAGCTGCCCAAAACCTACTGGGCGCAGGTCGAGGGCGCGCCGACGGACGCCGACCTCGACCCCTTGCGCCGCGGCGTCGATCTCGGCGACTTCGTCACCCGCCCGGCCCGGGCGCGCCTCATCGACGAACCCGCCGGCCTGTGGCCGCGCAACCCGCCGATCCGCTTCCGCCAGGCCATCCCCACAAGCTGGATCGAACTCGCGATCAGCGAAGGGAAGAACCGCCAGGTGCGGCGGATGACGGCGAAGATCGGCTTCCCGACGCTGCGGCTGATCCGCGCCGCTGTCGGCGAATGGCGCCTGGACGCGCTGCAACCCGGAGAATGGAAAGAGAGCCATGTCTAAGCCAGGCCTGGATACAACGCAGTGGATGCCGCACGTGGTCGCCGCCGCCATCGTCGAACGCGACGGCACATTCCTGCTGGTCGAGGAGCACACGGCCGAAGGCCTGCGTCTCAACCAGCCCGCCGGCCACTGGGAGCGCGGCGAAACGCTGATCGAGGCCGTACGCCGCGAAGCGCTGGAGGAAACCGCACATCATGTCGAGCCGACCGCCCTGCTCGGCTGCTACACCACGCACTATCCACTGCGCGACATCACCTATCTGCGCTTTGCCTATGTCTGCGGCGTCACCGGCTTCGATGCCGAACGTCCGCTGGACCACGGCATCGTGCGCGCACTCTGGCTGACGCCGGACGAGCTCGCCGCCCACCCCACGCCGCACCGTAGCCCGCTGGTCATGCGCTGCGTGCGGGATTATCTGGCCGGGCGTCGCTTTCCGCTCGACTTCGTGAGCCACGCATGAGCACGCGCGTCGTCGTCGGCATGTCGGGCGGAGTCGATTCCTCCATCGCGGCCCATCTGCTGAAGCAGCAGGGCTACGACGTGCTCGGCGTCTTCATGAAAAACTGGAACGACGACGACAACACCGAGCAGTGCACCGCGACGCAGGATTTTCTCGACGTGCTGGCGGTGGCCGACGTACTCGGCATCGAGGTCGAGGCGGTCAACTTCGCCGCCGAATACAAGGCACGCGTGTTCAGCTACTTCCTCGCCGAATACCAGGCCGGCCGCACGCCCAATCCCGACGTGCTGTGCAATGCCGAGATCAAGTTCAAGGCCTTCCTCGACGACGCCATCGCGCGCGGCGCCGAGTTCATCGCCACCGGGCACTACGTCGGCAAGGGACAGGATGTGGCCAGCCGCGCCACGCTCTTGCGGGCAGCTGACGCCAACAAGGACCAGAGCTACTTCCTCTATCGTCTGAGCCAGGCGCAGCTCGCCCCTTCCCTGTTTCCGCTGGCGCACCTGCCCAAGCCCGAAGTACGCCGGATCGCCGCGCAGATCGGCCTGCCCAACGCCGCCAAGAAAGACAGCACCGGCATCTGCTTCATCGGCGAGCGCAACTTCCGCGAATTCCTCGAACGCTACCTGCCGCGCGATCCCGGCGACATGAGAACACCCGAAGGCCACGTCGTCGGCCGACATCAGGGCCTGACGTACTACACCCTCGGCCAGCGCCAGGGGCTCGGCATCGGCGGGCAGAAGGACGGCAGCACCGAGCCCTGGTTCGTCGCCGCCAAGGACATGGCGAGCAACACCCTGGTCGTGGTGCAGGGCCACGAGCATCCGCTGCTCAAGCGCTCGACGCTCGCCGCCGGCCAGCTCAACTGGATCAGCGGCGTCACGCCCGATCCGGCCAGGCCCTACACCGCCAAGACCCGCTATCGCCAAACCGACTCGCCCTGCCGCATCACCCGGCTCGACGACGACACGCTCGAACTCGCGTTCGACAGCCCGCAATGGGCGGTCACGCCCGGACAGTCCGTCGTGCTCTATGACGGCGAGGTCTGTCTCGGCGGCGGCATCATCATTTGAAGATCACCGTTTCGAGCCTTCTTTTGGTGGTTCGACCAGCGCGCCACGAACGGAATTAACACTGTGCCGTTCGCCCTGAGCCTGTCGAAGGGCCGCCCGAACCCGCTACAATCCACGCATCCCAGATTCCCATTCCATCATGTCGCACGAAGCCCCCGCACCCGCCGCCAACTTCATCCGCAACATCATCGACGAGCAGAACGCCGCCGGGAAATGGGGCGGCCGCGTCGAGACGCGCTTCCCGCCCGAGCCCAACGGCTACCTGCACCTGGGCCACGCCAAGTCGATCTGCCTGAACTTCGGCCTCGCTCGTGACTACGGCGGCGTGTGCCACCTGCGTTTCGACGACACCAACCCGGAAAAGGAAAGCCAGGAATACGTCGATTCCATCGTCGAGTCGGTGAAGTGGCTGGGCTTCGACTGGGGCGCGCACCTCTACTTCGCGTCGAACTACTTCGACACCATGTACGCCTGCGCCGAATACCTGATCCAGTCCGGCCACGCCTACGTCGATTCGCTGTCCGCCGACGACATGCGCGCCTACCGCGGCACGCTCACCGAGCCCGGCAAGGACAGCCCCTACCGCAGCCGCAGCGCGGAAGAGAACCTCGACCTGTTCCGTCGCATGAAGGCCGGCGAATTCCCCGACGGCGCGCACGTGCTGCGCGCCAAGATCGACATGGCCTCGCCCAACATCAACCTGCGTGACCCGGCGATCTATCGGATTAAACGCGCGCATCACCACAACACCGGCGACACCTGGTGCATCTACCCGATGTACACCTACGCCCACCCGATCGAGGACGCGATCGAGCACATCACGCATTCGATCTGCACGCTGGAATTCGAGGACCAGCGCCCGTTCTACGACTGGCTGCTCGACAAGCTCGCCGACGGCGGCTTCTTCACCCGCCCGCTGCCGCAGCAGATCGAATTCGCCCGCCTGAACCTGACCTACGTCGTGCTGTCCAAGCGCAAGCTGATCCAGCTGGTCGAGGAAAAGCACGTCAGCGGCTGGGACGATCCGCGCATGCCGACGTTGGTCGGCGCGCGCCGCCGCGGCTACACCGCGGAAGGCTTCCGCCGCTTCACCGACCAGATCGGCGTGTCGAAGTCCGACGGCTGGATCGACTACAGCGTCTTCGAAGCCAGCCAGCGCGACGTGCTCAACGACAGCGCACATCGTCGCGTCGCCGTGCTCGACCCGGTCAAGCTCGTCATCGACAACTATCCGGAAGGCCAGACCGAAGACTGCTTCGCGCCCAACCATCCGCAGCAGCCCGATCTCGGCAAGCGCGCCGTGCCGTTCTCGAAAGAACTATGGATCGAGCGCGAAGACTTCATGGAAACGCCGTCCAAGGGTTACTTCCGGCTCTTCCCGGGCAACTCGGTACGACTACGCTACGGCTACGTCGTCCAATGCACCGGCTGCGACAAGGACGCCAACGGCACCATCACCGCCGTACACTGCGACTACCTGCCCGACACCAAGTCCGGCACGCCGGGCGCCGACTCGGTCAAGGTCAAGGGCAACATCCACTGGGTGTCCGCCGCGCATGCCTATGAAGCCGAGGTGCGCCTGTACGACCGCCTGTTCACCACCGCGCAGCCGGGCGGCGAAAGCGGCGATTTCCTGAACGATCTGAATGCCGATTCAGTCAAGGTGATCCGCGCACAACTGGAGCCGGCACTGAAAGACGCCGCGCCGGAAGACCGCTTCCAGTTCGAGCGGCACGGCTACTTCGTCGCCGACCGCGTCGATTCGAAAGTGGGCGCGCCGGTGTTCAACCGGACGGTGACCTTGAAGGATTCGTGGGTGAAGGCGGAGAAGTAAAACTTCAGGAGAGAACGTCCGAAGTCACTGGACTGACCCTGACCGTCCGGTAATCGGCCGTTGCGGCCACTGGAGTGCCGCGCGTCTCAGGTCGGCTATGCAGTGCACACCGGCCATTGGCTAGAATGCCGCTGAATGGCCGCTTCGACTTCGGCGAATGCGTACTCCCCGACCCAAAGCAGTTAATGCTGGACAGATCTTTACAGCTTGGCACGTCAGTTTTAGACGTCGGAATTGCCGGTGAGCCAATCCCTGAGCTCTAGTATTGAAGAACCCACCCGCAGGTTCGGCTTGGCGAACGCCAGGGTTCTTTCTTCACTTGAGTACACTGCGAATGGGGTACACACCACCCCGAAGATTTCGTCAAACTGGGAGAGATCGAAGTTCTCGCCCGTCGGCTGCCGCCTCAACTCAGCAGTAATACTCTCCCAGGCTTCAACCGCATCATCAATGGTAGCTTGGGCGTTCCGGATCACTCGGAATACACCTTGGTCATAGTCGCGGTCGTAGATGATGCTCTTGCATGACACGATCAGCAGAGTTCGTTCCCTGACGCCAATAGCATCAATATCGGTTAGAACCCTGCCACTTTGGCGCAGCGGCCGTCCACGAAGGGATTTCACTTCAGGTGATGGCTTCCACGGCGTACCGTCTATAACGTCTTGGCATTGCAGCTCGAACTCTCTCGCCCTCAAATTGCCAATCTCCGGCGAACGAGCTAACTCAAGTCGATGCAGCAGTGCATGCGAGGCCCCGGTTGTATCGATGAGGTAGTTGTCGCGGAATCGACGCATAACACTACCGCTGGAGAGAGGCCATACGGATTCGGCGACAGCCAGCAAGGAGTCGCGCCACTGGATGAAGTCCGCAGGCCAGGCGAAGCCCGGTGTCAACGGTGCCAATTGCTCGACAATTTCGCGTATATGGTGATCGACGATGTCACGCAGTCGCTCTTCACCCACGAAAACATAACCCTGTTGAGCGATCGAGCTCAGCGCCCATGGCACGTGTACACACATAGCCGGCACCAACATCAACAGTTGGGTCAGCGCTGCAATGCCAGGCAAGTAGTCAGGGATGCCGCCTTTGGCACCCATGGGACTCAAGATCCGAGCCAAGCTCAGCTTTGTCATCATGTGTCGCACGCTTACGTTGGCGACGGAGAGACCACCAGCACCATCTGGATAAGTCACAGGTGCTTGGAAGCTGGGCGTGCAACCTATAGATAGAAATGCCATCGGTTCGGATGACCTCTCGTCCACGAGCTGTTGGACATCCGGGGAAATTGTGACCATGCCCAGTCCGGCCCCGGTAATCTCGTGTGAGCGGTCGTGCCGGAGGTCGTAGATCTGAATTGCACGCTCAATAGCCTCGCTGGTGTTGGCCATGAGAATCGGGTGATCTGCGTCGAGGATTGCGCCTTTGCCAACGCGTCTGTACAGCATGTGCAGCTGCGACAAGAGCTTCACGCGCCCGACATAACGGGCGAGGTGTCGAAAGGCCGCGTCATCGACGCGAAATGTGACGCGCTCCGCCGCTTCACTAGCATCGCTCGCCGTGAACTGCGACGAAAGCACCTCAGCCAGGAGTCGGTCATAACCGAGCGTGGTCCCATAGTCCCCTTCAAAAAGGCTGTCAGGTGCTCGCCGCAAGTACCAAAGCCATCGGATAGGTCCGTAGCTGCTGTGTTGCTCAAGAATGTCTGCTTGGGTCAGCGGTATGATCGTCTGCAGGTAGTTCGCCGCATCGATACCGGCAAGCGTGTTCTGTGGCGGCGGACACTTTGCATAGACTCGCAAAGCCGTCTCGTGCGCGCTTCGAGCGGAAAGTGTGAGCCAGTCGGTCGAGGCAGCAAGTTCTTGGAGCTTCTGGGACGCTGCATCGATCACTAGAGGTGGCATTCCTTGTTGCTCAGAAAAAGGCAAATTTCAAAAATACTTCTTTGAACGCGAAGGGCTGCATAGCGTTGGGAATAGTAACCTCTCATGGACTGGCGTTGCGATACACATCGCACGCCTGAAGAACCGGTTTGAAAGACCGCTTCTGGCCGTGGGCTGACTATTGGGATAACGTTTGACGTGAGGTGCGGCCGTAGCGGCGAAATCGCGAAGGGAACCCATAAGCGCAGTTTGTGGGCGTCTCCACGCTAAAGCCAAGCCTTATGTTCTTCAAGCCAGTCGTGAACAATCAACAGTTGCTCAAGGTCAAAAGCTGGCTGTTGAAGCTGCCTAAACTCAAACCTTTCGCTTATGTTGCCCGCCATTGATCTGAAAATGGCATTGTTAGCCAGCATCTCATGCGCGATGTGATTCCTATGTTTAACAAATTCTTTTAACAGTGCTACGTAATCGCTTCGAACTCCCCGCGTCTCTAGCTCCTTCGCGACAGCTCCTAACGTCCACTTCTCCATCTTTTCGTACGCTATCGAAAACTCGCGCGCGAGTAAATTCTTTAAACCAAACTCCAGTATTTGTGCTTTTCCCATTAACAACGCGAAGCACTCAAAAGAACTGTGACCTTGGTATTGACCGAGGTTAGCCAAGATTTGGCGTTGAAGCTCGGCGGGTTCAAGTTGCGTGGGATTTACTGGCACGTTCGATCCTTTGACGCCCAACGTGCTAGCTCAGGGGCGCGCCGCTTGCGGCGCGTTCCTCTGGAGCGCCGGGTTGGGCCTGAGCTTCGAGGGTACGAACCATCATCCCTGCACCAGTAAGCTGCCCGAGGAGAAGCGAGATGTCCGATCGAAATCTTTCTGCTACCGCATCCCAATTGGTTGGATCAATCTGAGGATCGTAGAGCAGCGGCCCCAACTCCTTGCGAAGATTTAGGAACCGAATTACTCGATCACGAAGCTTGGGGCTTTCAAGTTCGTGCGCGAGAACGTTCCGCACCGAGTTCAATGCGTCGATCAGTGGCCAGAGGCCCGTCCAGACTATGTGTCCGGACAAGGCGCGCGCCAGTCTTGCCTTTACGAAGAAGCGGATCTCGACATCGTCAAGGTGTTCCGGTTGTTTGCAGTAGAAGCGAATTAGATCGTCCAGCGCTTCCTCGGCGAGCAGATGCCCCTTCAAAGCGATGAGGGTGAGATCGTTTCCAGCGGGTAGATGCTTCTGCACCCGCTCAATGCGCATCTCAGCTTCAGCGTCGATTTGGAGAGGAATCTTGTCAGCCATTTGGTCTCAGGCCCAACAGTTATTCAAGAGACCCATGGGTCCGGAAATTTATAAATGTAGAGACGGCTGCCATGGCGGTCTATCTTGGTGAAAAAAACAGATCGGCGGCTGTTGGATTATGCACCTGTTTAGGATGCTCAACTGTTGGCGAGAAGTCTGGGATAAGGTTTGAATGGGCCGCTTCCGGTAAATTAACGGACATTTTGAGAAATACCATCGACCGGCTCTTACGGGTCGGGAGTACACATTCGCCGAAGTCGAAAGCGGCCCATTCAGTGGCATTTCTAACCAATGGCCGGTGTGCAGTGCATAGCTGACCTAGGCGGCGCAGTATGCCAGCGGCAGCTTTGGCCGATTACCGGACAACCTTTCAACCCAGCTTTCGATCTCAATCAACAAGCTTATTTCAGCCGTCCCCCGAACTTCCCCTCCGCCTTCGCCACCTTCGGCGCCACCACGAACTGGCAATACGGCTGATGCGGATTCTGCTCGAAGTAGCGCTGGTGGTAATCCTCTGCGGGATAGAAGGTCGTCGCCTCGGTGACTTCCGTGACGATCGGCGCACCGAAGTGCCTCGATGCCGTCAGCTCGGTGATTGCGGCTTCTGCCTCGGCCTTCTGCTCGGGCGTGTGCCAGAAGATGGCCGAGCGGTATTGCGTGCCGACGTCGTTGCCCTGGCGGTTGCGCTGGGTGGGGTCGTGGAGGGTGAAGAAGACGTCGAGCAGTTCACGGAACGAAATCACCTCCGGGTCGAAGGTGACTTGCACGACTTCGGCGTGGCCGGTGTCGCCGTTGCAGATGTCCTTGTAGGTGGGATTCTCGGTGTGGCCGCCCATGTAGCCGGAGACGGCGGAGTCGACGCCGCGCAGCCGGTTAAACACGGTTTCGATACACCAGAAACAGCCGCCGGCGAGTGTTGCGGTTTGATGTGGCATGGTGTTGCTCCGTAATTGAGCTACTCAAGTCCTCCGACCAGGCCCTTCGACAGCACCCGCAAGGGGTACGCCGGGGGTCCCCGCCGCTACGCAGCGACCCTTCCGCAGCGACGGGCGAACGGCAGTATGTCGATACCGTTCAGACGACCGGCACCGTTTCCATGAACGATGCGCGGCTCGCCAGTTTCTCGGCGAGCCTGGCCAGGTTGGGATGCGCGGTGCGCCAGTCGATTTCGGGGAAGCGCAGGTCCAGGTAGCCCAGCGTGCAGCCGCAGGCGACATCGGCCAGCGTCATGCTGTTGCTGTTGCCGAGGAACCAGGGTTTCTCGCCCAGTGCTTCCGACAGTGCCTCGAGTCCGCGGAACAGGGTCTTCTCCTGCAGCGTCATCCAGTCGCTGCTCCGCTGCTCGGGTGCGCGCTTCCGTTCCAGGTTCACCGCCACGGCCGCATCGGTGACGCCGTCGGCCAGCGCCTCGACGCCGCGCACCATCATGCGGACTTTCGGTTCGCTGGGGATCAGGTGGGCGACCGGGCTGACGTGGTCGAGGTATTCGACAATGACACGCGAGTCGAACACGCTGATGCCATCCTCCAGCACCAGCACCGGCACCTTGCCGAGCGGATTGAAGCCGGGGACCGTGGTCTCCGGCGACCACGGGTTTTCGACCTGGAGGTGGAAGGGGATTTTCTTTTCCAGCAGGACCACGCGGACTTTGCGGCCATACGGGCTGGTGAGCGAGGTGATCAGTTTCATACGGGTTCGTATCCTGAATGCAGGTTGCTAGGTTGGACGATGTGCGCCGCCATTATCGCCTGTCGCACGCAGCGCTCCAACCCGTTCGCGCAGGGCCGGCAGCACGTCCTGCTCGAACCAGGGATGACGCTTGAACCATAGACGATTGCGCGGACTGGGATGCGGCAGCGGAAAATAGTCGGGAAGGAAATCGCGCCAGGCGTGCACCGTGTCGGCCAGCGTGCGGCCACGGCGCGTTCCCAGGTAATACGCCTGGGCATAGGCGCCGATCAACAGGGTGAGGCGGATGCCGGGCATGGCCGCGCGCAACGGCGGATGCCACAGCGGCGCACATTCCGGACGCGGCGCCAGGTCGCTGCCCTTGACCGTGCCCGGATAGCACAGGCCGGTGGGGACAATGGCGATGCGGGAGACGTCGTAGAACTGCTCGCGCGTCATGCCCAGCCATTCGCGCAGCCGGTCGCCCGAAGGGTCGTTCCAGGGAATGCCGGTTTCGTGCACGCGCCGCCCCGGTGCCTGGCCGACGATCAGCAGGCGCGCGGCGGACGAGACGCGTAGGACGGGACGCGGGGAATGCGGCAGGTTCGCGGCGCAGACCGTGCACGCCTCTACCTGTTCGACCAGCCCGGCAAGACTCGTGGGCTGGGGGAGACGGTCAGGTTTTTTCATCGCCGCCCGGCGCGCCGGTCAGCCCGCGTGGTCGACGATGAACTGCTTGACCGCATGGACGTCGGCATCCATGACGTGCTTTTTCTGCGGCTGCGCTTCGAGGTTGGCGAGTTCGGCCGGGCGCACCGGCTCGACGCCGAGCGCTTCGCGGATCGCATCCTCGAACTTGGCCGGTTGCGCGGTCTCCATGCAGATCAGCGGCACGCCCGGCTGGCGGTGCTCCAGGCCCACTTTCAGGCCGTCGGCGGTGTGCGGGTCGATCATCGTGCCGTACACCTCGTACACGGTGCGGATGGTGTCGATGCGGTTGGCGTGGCTGCTCGAACCGGAGACCATGCCGAAATCGGCGACGCGGTCGAACAGACCATCAGCATTTAAGTCAAAGTTGCCGCCGGATTCCACGGCGGCCCACAGGCTGCGGACCTTGGCGGCATCGCGCCCGGCGAGATCGAACACGAAGCGCTCGAAGTTGGACGCCTTGGAGATGTCCATCGACGGGCTGGAGGTGTGTTTCGTTTCTGGACGCGGACGGTAGACGCCGGTCTTGAAGAACTCGTCGAGCACGTCGTTTTCGTTGGTGGCGACGATCAGCTTGTCGATCGGCAGGCCCATCCGGCGCGCGATGTGGCCGGCGCAGACGTTGCCGAAGTTGCCCGACGGCACCGAGAACGAGACCTGCTGGCCGTTGTCGTGGGTTGCCGCAAAATAGGCCTTGAAGTAGTACACGCTCTGCGCCGCGACGCGTGCCCAGTTGATCGAATTGACCGCGCCGATGTGGTGCTTCGTCTTGAAATCGAGGTCATTCGACACCGCCTTGACGATGTCCTGGCACTGGTCGAATACGCCGCGGATCACCAGATTGTGGATGTTGGCGTCCTGCAGGGCATACATCTGCGCCTGCTGGAAGCGCGTCATGCCGTGCTCGGGCGACAGCATGAAGACGCGGATGCCGCGCTTGCCGCGCATCGCGTATTCGGCGGCGGAACCAGTGTCGCCCGAGGTGGCGCCAAGGATGTTCAGTTCGCCGCCGGTCTTCGCCAGCACATATTCGAACAGGTTGCCCAAGAGCTGCATCGCCATGTCCTTGAACGCCAGCGTCGGGCCGTTCGACAGCGCCAGCACGTGCAGGCCGGGCTCCAGCGTCTTCAGCGGGGTGATGTCTTCGGCGTTCTCGCCCGGGTTGGTATAGCGGTAGACGTCAGCGGTGTAGGTCTTGTCGATCAGCCTGCGCAGGTCGTCGTGCGGAATGTCGTCGATCAGGCGCGACAGCACGGTGAAGGCCAGCTCACGGTAGTTCATGCCGCGCATCGCCGCGAGTTCGGCCTCGCTGAAATGCGGGTAGGCTTCCGGCACGTAAAGACCGCCGTCGCTGGCCAGCCCGCCGAGCAGGATCTCGGAGAAGCGGAGTTGCGGTGCCAGCCCGCGCGTACTGAGGTAGTTCATTTGGCCGCCAGTTCTTCGAGGCGGATGCGCATCACCTTGCCCGCCACCGTATCGAGCGCCTCGATTTTCGCGATCGCCGCGTTGATGTTCTTTTCCACCGTGATGTGGGTCAGCAGGATGATGTTGACCTGTTCCTCGCCTTCGGCGGGTTCCTTCTGCACCATGGCGTCGATGGAGATGTTGCTGTCGGCCAGGATACGGGTGATGTCGGCCAGCACGCCGGGGCGATCGAATGCGCGCAGGCGCAGGTAATACGCAGTGCGCACCTCGTCCATCGGCAGGATCGGGGTGTCGGCCAGCTGGTCCGGCTGGAACGCCAGGTGCGGCACGCGGTGGTGCGGGTCGGCGGTGTGCAGGCGGGTGACGTCAACGAGGTCGGCCACCACGGCGGACGCGGTCGGCTCGGCGCCGGCGCCGGCGCCGTAGTAGAGCGTCGGGCCGACGGCGTCGCCTTTCACCAGTACGGCGTTCATCGCGCCGTCGACATTGGCGATCAGGCGGCGCTCGGGGATCAGCGTCGGATGCACGCGCAGTTCGATGCCGTTTTCGGCGCGACGCGCGATGCCCAAGAGCTTGATGCGGTAGCCCAGCTCTTCGGCGTACTGCACGTCCTCGCGCGTAAGCTTCGAGATGCCTTCGGTGTAGGCACGGTCGAACTGCATCGGGATGCCGAAGGCAATCGCCGACAGGATGGTGAGCTTGTGCGCGGCGTCGATGCCCTCAATGTCGAAGGTCGGATCGGCCTCTGCATAGCCCAGGCGCTGCGCCTCCTTCAGCACATCCTCGAAGGCGGCGCCCTTGTCGCGCATCTCGGTCAGGATAAAGTTGCTGGTGCCGTTGATGATGCCGGCCAGCCACTCGATGCGGTTGGCGGTGAGCCCTTCGCGCAGCGCCTTGATGATGGGGATGCCGCCCGCCACCGCCGCCTCGAACGCGACCATTACGCCCTTGGCCTGCGCCGCTGCGAAGATTTCGTTGCCGAACTTGGCGACCAGATGCTTGTTGGCCGTGACCACGTGCTTGCCGTTGGCGATCGCCCGCATCACCAGTTCGCGCGCTGGCTCCAGGCCGCCGATCAGCTCGACCACGATGTCGATGTCGGGGTCGTCGACCACGTCGAACGGGTTGGTCGTCAGCGACAGGTCGCCGGCCAGTGCCTTCGCCTTGTCGAGGTTGCGCACCGCCGCGCGCAGTACGCGGATTTCGCGTCCGGCGCGGCGGGTGATTTCTTCGGCATTGCGGCGCAGCACGGTGAGCGTGCCGCCCCCGACCGTTCCCAGGCCCAGCAGGCCAACGTTGATGGGTTTCATCTCGTAATCTCGTTCAAATAAAAATCAGCGATGCGCACGCTGGCGGTCGAGGAACCGGCTCATGCGCGAAATCGCCTCGGTCAGGTCTTCCTCGTGGGGCAGGAACACCACGCGGATGTGGTCCGGTTGCGGCCAGTTGAAGCCAGTGCCCTGCACCAACAGGACGCGCTCCTCTTCCAGCAGGTTGAGGATGAATTTCTGGTCGTCGTGAATGTGATACAGCTTGGGGTCAAGCCGCGGAAACAAATACATCGCTGCCTTCGGCTTGACGCAGGTCACGCCGGGAATCAAGGTCAGCAACTCATGCGCAAGATCGCGCTGGCGCGCCAGCCGGCCGCTCGGCGCGACCAGGTCGTTGATACTCTGGTAGCCGCCCAGTGCAGTCTGGATCGCATACTGTCCCGGCACATTGGAGCACAGACGCATCGACGCCAGCATGTTGAGGCCTTCCAGATAATCCTTGGCATGGCGCTTGTCGCCCGACACGATCAGCCAGCCCGAACGGTAACCGCAAGAGCGATAGTTTTTCGACAGGCCGTTGAAGGTGACGACCAGCACGTCGTCGGCCAGCGAAGCGATCGAGGTGTGCACCACGCCGTCGTACAGCACCTTGTCGTAGATTTCGTCGGCGTAGACGATCAGCTGGTGCTGACGCGCGATCTCCAGGATTTCCAGCAGCAGTTCGGTCGAGTACAGCGCGCCGGTCGGATTGTTCGGGTTGATGATGACGATCGCCCGCGTGCTGGACGTGATCTTGGCGCGGATGTCGTCCAGGTCGGGCAGCCAGCCGGCCCCTTCATCGCACAAGTAGTGACGCGGCTTGCCGCCGCCCAGGCTTACTGCCGCCGTCCACAGCGGATAGTCCGGCGCCGGCACCAGCACTTCGTCGCCGTTGTTCAGCAGTGCCTGCATCGACATCACGATCAGCTCGGAGACGCCGTTGCCAACGAAGATATCGTCGATCGTCACTCCGGCGATGCCCTTGCGCTGAGTCTCGTGCATGATCGCCTTGCGCGCCGAGAACAGACCCTTGGAGTCGCTGTAGCCCGACGCGTTCGGCAGGTTGAGGATCACGTCCTGGACGATTTCCTCGGGCGCCTCGAAGTTGAAGGGCGCAGGATTGCCAATGTTCAGCTTGATGATGCGCTGCCCCTCTTCCTCCATCTGCCGTGCGCGCGCCATCACGGGGCCACGGATGTCGTAGCAGACATTGTCGAGCTTGGACGATTTGTGGATGGTGCGTAAGCGTGGTCTGTTGTCAGCCGTCACGGCGGTCTTCCTGGTCAACCTGCGTAAAATCAAGGCAAAACAACACCTTGGGAAACGCCCGATTTTACCGGAGGCGCCCTCCCCCGGCAAACAAAACCGGGCGCCACGGCGCATGAACGGGCACGCGACGGCTTACCGCCCGGCCGGAATCTGCTAAGGTTTCAGCATGAAACTGCATCTCAACACCGATGCCGGCCAGTTGTTGTTCACCGGCTATGGCGAAGACCACGTCCTCATCAACGGCCATCGCCATGACGCCAGCCTGCTGCTGACTGCCCGCGGTATCGAGATCGCCCCCTGGGCCGGCCTCGGTTTCGACGCCCTGACCGCCGCGCATTTCGAATGGGTCGCACAACGCGAGCTCGACATCCTCTTGCTGGGCACCGGCACACGGCTGCGCTTTCCCCACCCTTCGTTGACGCGTGCGCTGATGGACGCGCGCATCGGGCTGGAGGTGATGGATATCGGGGCCTTGTGCCGCACCTACAACATTCTAGTGACGGAGGGGCGGAGCGTGGGGGCAGCGGTGTTGATCGAGTCTGTGGCCACGGCTTGAGCTTGTGGAGTGTGTACCACTCTAACTTTTTAGCACCGTTCGCCCTATTCGATCAGCAATCAAACGCAGGCAGCAAGGCCCATCCCGCTCACCCCGGCATCACCTGCTCAAAACTCGTAATCGCCTGAAACGCCCCGCAATCCTTGTGCGGCTGCCGCGAATCCGGATTGCACACTGCCAACAGGTGCGCGATGCCGTAGGCCTGGGCGCTCTCCAATACCGGCAGGCTGTCGTCGACGAACAGGGTGCGCGTCTTGTCGAACGGTTCGATCGCCTGCAAACCTTGCCAGAAATCAGGATGCTCCTTGGGCAGGCCGACCTGGTGCGACGAGAGCAAGGCATCGAAATAGGTGTCGATGCGGGTCTCGCGCATTTTCAGGCCGAGGCTCTTGGGATGGGCATTGGTCACCATCACCATCCTGCGGCCCGCTGCGCGCACCGCTCGCAGGAATGCGGGCACGTCGGGGCGAACCGCGATCAGGTGCGCGACTTCCTCTTTCAGCTGCACGATGTCGAGCGCGAGTTCGCTGCTCCAGAAATCCAGGCAATACCAGTTGAGGGTGCCGGCGTGGCGCGCGTAATGCGCGTTGAGATGCGCGCGTGCCGTTTCCGGCGCAAGGCCATGGTATTCGGCATAGCGCCGCGGCATGTGCTCGAGCCAGAAATGGTTGTCGAAATGGAGGTCAAGCAGCGTGCCGTCCATGTCGAGGAAGACGGTGTCGATCTGCGCCCAGTCGATCATGGCAAGGACACGCCGGTCCGGGTCAGAACAGTTCGTCCTTGGATACGCCGCGTCGCCGCAGCAGCTGCCTCAGCACGCGCAGGGATTCCATCTGGATCTGCCGCACGCGCTCGCGGGTGACCTGCAGTTCGAGCGCCAGGTCTTCCAGCGTGCAGGCCTCGCAGTTGTTCAGTCCGAAACGGCGCTCGATCACCCAGCGCTGCTTGTCGTTGAGTTGGGTCAGCCATTCGTGGACGTGGTGCTCGATTTCCTCGAGCTGCAGCATCTCGTCCGGCAGGTGTGCATTGTCGTCGGCAATCGCCTCGCCCAGCGACAGCGTGGGGTCGACGTCGAGCGGCGCATCGAGCGAGGCGACCCGTTCGTTCAACTGCATGATGCGGCGGACGTCCTCGACCAGGTGCCCGGTCAACGCGGCAATATCGTCTGCGCTGGCATCGGTGACGCCATGTGTTTCCAGATGGCGCTTCGCCCGCAGATAGATGTTGAGTTCCTTGATGATATGCACCGGCAGGCGAATGGTGCGCGACTGGTTCATGATCGCGCGCTCGATGTTCTGGCGGATCCACCAGGTGGCATAGGTCGAGAAGCGGAAGCCGCGCTCGGGGTCGAATTTCTCCAGCGCATGGATGAGGCCGAGATTACCTTCTTCCACCAGGTCGAGCAGCGTCAGCCCGCGGTTGGAATAATGCTTGGCGATGTTCACCACCAGGCGCAGGTTGCGTTCGATCATGGTCTGCCGCGCCTCGAAATCCCCTTGCACGGTGCGCCGCGCCAGGGCGACTTCTTCCGCGGCGGTCAGCAGCGGCGCCAGCCCGATTTCGTTGAGGTACAGCTGGGTGACGTCGACCTGCGGTTCATCAAGGATGGCGGATGCCAATTCCTCATTGGTATCCGCGGCGGTCTGCGGCTCCATGTCGGCTTCAGATTGCTCGGGGGTCAGTTCATCGGATTCGTCGCTGGGTTCGCGGCTCATGAGCGCTCCGGCAAATAGGTCAAGGGATCGAGCGGTTTGCCATAACGGCGGATTTCAAAATGCAGTTTGACCCGGTCGGCATCGCTGTCGCCCATCAGGGCGATCTTCTGCCCGGCCGTCACCATATCACCCTCCTTCACCAGTATGGTTTCGTTGTGCGCATAGGCCGAGAGGAATTCGCCGGCGTGCTTGACGATGAGCAGGCGTCCATAACCGCGCAGCCCGCTGCCACTGTATACCACCTTGCCGCCCGCCACGGCTCTCACCGGCGTATTGCGCGCGCCGGCGATGTCGATCCCTTTGCCGCCCGCCGCACCGAAGCGGCCGATCAGCGTGCCGTCCACCGGCCACAGCCAGGTGTCGAGCGATGTGGCGGCGGATGTCGCCGGCGCAGGCGACGGCGCGGCTGCCGGGACAGGGGCTACCGGTGTCGGGCTGGCCGCAGTGGGCGCGGGCGGCGTGGCCGGACGGGCCCCCGATACCTGGGCCCAGTTGGCGGCGGAGTAGGTCAGCAATTGCGCCTGGGGTTCGCGCAGCACGGGCGGATCGGTCAGCGGCCGGGCGTTCGGCGCGGGTTCGTCGTCGAGCGGTTTGATCTCGACCGCGCCGGCTGGCGGCGTGAGCCGCAACACCTGGCCCACCAGGATGCGGTCGGCGGATTCAAGCTGGTTCCAGATGGCGATCTCGCGATAGTCGAGGCCGTTGGCAAAGGCGATGGCATACAGCGTGTCGCCGCGCTGCACGGTATGCAGGCCATTGGTGGACGGCGCGATCTGCGACGTGGCCGGTCGCGCGCTCTCGGGTTTCGCGGTGCGGTGCGTCGGCGACCGCTCATCCACCGGCGCCATCCCGGTTGACGTGCAACCCGCCAGTCCAAGCAGCAGCATGCCCAGCCAAACGGCACGGCGTCCTGCAGCCCCGTTCATTACGCCACTCCCGGCAGCAGGGGAACGAACTTCACACCTTCGAGCATGCGTTCGGTGAACGACTCGCCCTGGCGTTCCATCACGCACAACGTCTGCGTGGCATTGCCGAGCGGCATCACCAGGCGCCCGCCGTCGGCCAGTTGCTCCAGCAGGACGTGCGGCACCTCCGCAAATGCGGCTGCGATCACGATCGCGTCGAACGGCGCAAAATCCCGGGCGCCCGTCATGCCGTCGCCGTGCTTGGGTTTGACGTTGTTGACCCGCAATTCCCGCAAACGCACCCGGGTCTTGCCGACCAGCGCCGCGATGCGTTCCATCGACACCACCTCGCGCGCCAGCTTGGACAGCACCGCCGCCTGATAGCCGCAACCCAGCCCGATTTCGAGCACGCGGCCCAGTTCGTGGCCGTGGCCGTTCTCGCCATGGCGCGCCAGTTCGGCCATGCGTGCCACGCTGTAGGGATTGGAAATCGTCTGCCCGAAACCGATCGGCAGCGCGGTGTCTTCGTAGGCACGCGATTCCAGCGCCTGGTCGACATACAGGTGGCGCGGCACGCTGCCCATCGCCGCCAGCACCATTTCGTCCTTGATGCCCTGCTCGCGCAGGCGTTCGACCATGCGACCGCGCGTGCGCGCCGAGGTCATGCCAATGCCGGCACGCGGGTTCAGGGTTTCAGCCATGCGTTCACGCTGTCCATCTGGCTGAAACGGGTGAGGTCCATTTGCAGCGGAGTGATCGAAACCTGATCATTGGCGACGGCATGGAAATCGGTGCCTTCGCCTGCATCCTGCGCCGCGCCGGCGGCGCCTACCCAGTACACGGTCTGACCGCGCGGATTGGTCGTCTTCACCACCGACTCTGCCTTGTGGCGCTTGCCCAGCCGGGTCACAGAGACGCCGTTCAGGTCGACGGTGGCACAGTCCGGCACGTTGACATTGAGCAGCATCGGTTCGGCCGGCGGCCGCGTCTGGATACGTTGCACCAGGTCGGCGACCACGCGCGCGGCGGTGTCGAAGTGGCGAGCATTGTGGCTGGCGAGCGAGACCGCAATCGACGGGATGCCCAGTAGATAGCCTTCGGTAGCGGCCGCGACCGTGCCGGAATAAATCGTGTCGTCGCCCATGTTGGCGCCGTGGTTGATGCCGGAAATCACCATGTCGGGCATATGGTCCAGCATGCCGGTGACGGCCAGATGAACGCAATCGGTGGGCGTGCCGTTGACGTAATAAAAACCGGTCGGCGCCTGGCGCAGCATCAATGGCCGGTCGAGCGTAAGCGAATTGGAGGCGCCGCTGCGGTCGCGCTCGGGCGCCACCACGGTGATGTCGGCGAGCGGTGAGAGCGCCTGCGCCAGCGCAGCCAGGCCGGGGGCGAAGTAACCGTCGTCGTTGGATAGCAGGATACGCATCAGCGGCAGCCTCCGGATAGGGCAGGCAAACGGAACGAAATACTCATGGCAGCGATGCGGACTTCTAACATGCGCCCGATTCTACCATCGGGATTTGATCTGTTCAGTCGTATTCCCGGGTGTAGAACGCATCAAAGCTGCTGGGTTGCCCTGCCTGCGCTTCGAACCGCACATGCGTGGACAACTGGTAGAGCACCTTGACCACCTGGCTCAGGCCGTCGAGGCTCTGCTCGTAACTCAGCGTCGCGCGCGAGGACAAACGCTTGCCGACGCTGACCACGGTGCTGGTCAGGGATTCGCTGCTGCCCGCACGCACGTCGAAGCTGTCGATGCCCAGGGTTTCCGCCATCTTCGCCTGCAGGTTCACGGACTCGGCCTGGCTCAGCAAGGCGCCTGCCGCCACCTGCAGCAATACGAACTCCTGCTGGCCGCTGCTTTCCAGACCATGTCCCAGCACCAGCCAGGCGAGCTTCTCGGTGTCGGCCATGGCCGGATCGGAATAGAGCGTCACCAGCGGGCGCTGCACCGTGCCGCCGACCTGTACGCCCACTTTCACGTCCGCCGTCTTGCGTACTGCCAGCACGTCGAGCCCGGGATTGTCGATGGGTCCGGCAAAACGCAGGACGCCGCGCTCAATGTCCAGCGTCTGCGCATAGGCGGCGTAGCGCCCTTTCTCCACCTGGATCGTCCCCTCGCCGCGCAGGGTCTGATTCACGGTGAACACGCGCAGCTGGCCGCCCAGCCGCGCGTCGAGTCCGGCGCCCTTGAATAGGAAATCGTCGCCCAGCTTGAGCGTCAGATCGAGCGCCAGCGGAAAACGCTGCGTCACCGGTTTCTCGCGTGGCGGCCGGCCGACGACGACGACATCGCTCGACAATTCGGGACGGCTCGCCTCGGGTATTTCCAGGCGGGCCCGGTCGGCCGTGAGCTCGCCGGTGAGCTGCAGGCGTTTCTGGTCGAGGTTGAGCCGGGTCGTGCCGGACACGGTCACGCGGCGATCGCTGCGGTTGGTCGCCGCAAATTTCTCGAACGTGAGCGTGAGCCCGGCCTGCGGGTTTCTCAGCTGGGCATCGCCGCTCACCACGATGCGGCCGCCAGTGCCTTTCAGCACGCCTTCCTGCACCCGGACCCGATCGTCCACCAACTGGAGCTTGAGCGTCCCGTCGGTGATCGCCACGCCCTGCTCGGGCATGGAAAAGCGGACGGCGTCGGCGGCAACCCGGCCGTCGATGCGCGGCGCCGCCAGGCTGCCGCTGCCGCTCAACTGCGCATTGACGCGGGCATCGGCGCGGATGCCGACCGGGATGAACGGCTTCAGCAGGCGCAGGTCCGGCACGTCGAACTGGGCGTTCCACGTCAGCGGCGCACTGCGCGACAGGGTGAATGCGGCATCCGTTCGGATCAGCATGCCCCGGCCATCCAGGCGCAACTGTCCCGCTTCGTGCGTGTCAGCGGCGAACCGGACATGGGCCTGGCTGCCAACCGCATCGACGTCGAGCGTGAGGGCGGTCAGCCCCATGGCCAGCGCCGGATCGGTCAGCCGCACATCGCCGGACTGGCGGCGCAACTGCAGCCGGCCATCGAGCGACTCGCCCGCACGCAGGTCCCAGTCGCCGTTCACGCGCAGGTCGGTGGTAAAAGGCGGTGCCGTCTCCAACAGCGCGAGCGCGGGTGCCAGCGGCAGATTGGCAAGCGTGCCGCGGCTGGCCAGATGCGCACCCTGACGGTCGAAGCGTTCGACCGTCAGCCGGCCACCTGCCACGGTCAGCGCCAGATCGTTCACCTGCTGCCGTTCGCTCGACAGCAGCAGATGGGCGGGGGCCACCAGCTTCGTAGGCCAGTCGCCCTGTACCTCGGCCTGGTTCAATTGTCCGTGCCACACCTGGTTCGCATCCAGGCCGCCTGCCAGGTTCGCGGTCAGCCGCCACGCCGGCAAGCGGGCATCGAGCGTCAGTGTGTGGGCATTGCGGCGCCCTTGCAGGATGGCCCGAAGGGTGTCCAGGTGCTGCCCCGCCAGTTGCACTCCGCTCGCGTCGAGCTGCCCGTTGAATATGCCGCTGTCGGCGGCCTGCATGTTCATGCGCAGATCCAGGGACTCGGCGGCGATGCCGCCGGGCAGGTGCAGGCCGCTGGCGGCGAGCTGCGCGTCGACTTCCAAGCGGGCAGGATCGCCGCTGGCGCTGCCGCGGCTGGTCAGCCGCCCGGCCAGCCCCAGGTTCAGGCGCGCCAGCGCCGGCGCATCGACGTCCCAGACGAGCCGGTCGCCCGCCCGGCCATACGCGCCTTTCAGCTTTGCCCGGTTGCCGGCCAGATCCAGATCGATGTCGGCGTCGACGAGATGCCGGTTCTCGTAACGCAGCCGCCCCTGTCCGCTCACCGGACGGCCTTCGAGATCGCCCGGCGGCAGGCTGAACTGTGCCTGCACGCGCGGCGTGGACAACAAGGCGCCGCTGGCCTGGCCGCGCGCGTTGAGTCGGCCGCGCGGAAACTTGCCGAAACGTGCCGGATTGATTTGTGTGGCATCGAACGCAGCGCTGAAGGCACGCGTGGCGTCGAGATGTAGTGCCCCCTCGGCGGTCAGGCGCCCCGCCTGTCCGGTAAAACTCGCCGACTCCAGACGCAGTACCGCGTCGGCATGCGTCAACGTGAAATGACCCTGCCCCCAGCTTTCGCCGACATCGGCCGTGAGCGTCTGGCGCATCGCATCGCCGTCCAGCCGCAAGACCGTCTTCAGGCGCGTGGCGACCAGCTGGCGATGCAGCCCGGCGAGATTGAGGCGCGGACTGTCCAGGTTCACGCTCAGGCGGCCGCTGCGCCATTGTCCGCTCCCGTTCAATTGTCCGGCCGCCCCCAGATCGATCACCAATGAACTGAAATCGGCCCGCACGCTGTCGCCGACCACCGCACCGGTGAGATTGGCGAGCGGCAGGCGGTCCTGGTCGAGCCGTCCGGCCAGCCGGTTGCTGAGGCTGAAGCTGCCCAGCAGGCGTTCGCCCGGCTGGCCTTCGAACACCCCGGAAAACGCCAGGTCGGCGCTCGGCGCGCCCGCGGCGAACTGACGCGGGTCGATGCCCTGCCCGGCCACCAGCAGCCTGGGCAGGCGCACGCGCGCGAAGGGCGCGGCTTCGCCGCTGGCCATCATGGTCATGCTTCGGGCCTGGGCATCGAAGCGGAAGACGATGGCTGCCAGCCGCCCCTGCACGTCGAGCGCGGCGCTGGCCGGGATGGGGTCGCGGCGCGCGGCGTCGAACCGCCCCTGCAGCTTGAACGGCGCGTCCTTGTCGAGTTCGAACCGGCCGCCGACGTCCACCCAGGGCGTGGTGGCCGTCATGCCGGTGAACCGATAGCGGTCGCCGTCGTCGTCGATGCGTCCGTGCAGGTTCTTGAAGTCGAGCGTGCTCCCGCCATCGACGACAGCGAGATGCGCCACGTCCCAGGCGGCCACGTGCATGTCGACTGGCAGGCGCAAGCTGGCAGGCAGCGTCGAGGGCGTCGGGTCCGCCTTCAGGATCTCGATCCGTACGGTTTGCGCCGCCAGCAGGCCGATGTCGAGCCGTCGCTGCAGCAGCGCGCGCGGCTGCCATTCCAGCCGGATCTGTTCGAGCGTGACGCGCTTCGTGTCTGACGTGTAAATGAATTTCGCAATTCTGACGGGAACGCCGACATGTCCGTCCACACCCTCGATGGCCAGCCGCCCGCCGCTCAGGAAAACCGCCGCATCGCCCAGCCAGCGGAACCCCGTGTCCGTCGTCGCCATTCCGATCGCCACGGCAACCAGCATGACCAGCGTTGCCACCAGTGCGGCCAGCCCCCTCAGCACGCGCCTCAAAACGACACCCCGAGCGAAAAATGCAGGCGGAATTGACGGGTGGCTTCACCATACGCCAGATCGAGATTCACCGGTCCCACCGGCGAGCGGTAGCGCGCGCCGAAGCCGTAGCCGAACACCGGCGACAGCTGGCGCGGCGTATCGGCCGCATCGCCCGCATCGACGAACAGCGCCATGCCCCAGTCGCGGTTGAAGAAATAGTTGTACTCGACGCTGCCGGTGGCAAGGTAGCGCACCGATGCCACACCGCCGGCAAGCGTGCGTCCCAGGCTCTGGTAGGCGTAGCCGCGCACTGAATTGTCGCCGCCGGCCCGGAACAGGAAATCAGTGGGAATGCCGTCGCGCGTATCCGCCAGCACGCTGCCGAGCTCGCCGCGCAGGACCAGCCGACCGTTGGCGCCGGCCTGGAAATACTGGGTGTGGCGGCCATACAGGCGAATGAAATTGGTGTCCGACAGCAGAGCGGCTGCAGCCCCACCACCCTGCAGCGTCAGCACATAGCCCCGGCGCGGATAGAACGCGCGCCCCACCGTGCGCTGGGTCCACGCATAGTTGGCGGTCAGCGCCTGGTTGCGCTCATTGACCACGTCGCCGATGCTCTGCTGTTCGGTCTGGTACTGCAGCGAAACCGTGGTCTCGATCTGTCCGCGCGTGCGGCTGCGCTTGGCCACCGCCAGAACGGAACGGGTCTTCTGGCCCTTGATGTCCTCGTGCTTGACCTGTGTGCCGAGACTGTTCTCGTAGCCCGCGGAGGTGCGCGGCCAGGCGAGTTCCGCCGCGCCGGATTGTTGCGTGGTTTCGATGCGCGCATCGAGCTTGAGGCGCAGCCCGCGATCGGCGATGTCGCGCGCCAGCCACCCCATTTGCACGCGCGCGCCGGTATCCGTGCTCACCCCCACCCCCACGCTGAACCGTTTTTCCGGTCGTTCCACCACCTCGATCCGGATCGGTGCCGCCGCCGCCAGCACGGGATCGGGCTCGACGCGGACCGTGGCATGCGTGTAATAGCCGCTCGTTTCCAGTGCCATCTGGTAGTCGAGCAGGTCCTGCTGGCGAAACGGTTTCCCCGGCTTGACGGGACTGAGATTGCGGATGATCGATTCGGGATAGCGCCGGGCACCGCTGATCACCGGCTCGCCATAGAAAAACGCCGGTCCGCTGTCGATCGTCAGCGTCAGGTCGGCGGCCTGCGCGGCGGGATCGATGCGCGCCTCGCTCGTCACAAGTTGCGCTGCCGGATACCGGCTCGCCAGCAAGGGGCGCAGGACGGCCAGCTTGGCCGCGTCCCAGTCCGCCTGGCGAAACGGCATGCCCTGTTTCAGCGAAAAGCTGCGCTCGATACGCCCCCGCAGGCCGGCCGCGTCGGCACGCGTTTTCAGGGCGCCGTCAAAAACCAGCTCCACCTTGCGAACCGTGGTGCGCGTGCCGGGGTCGATCCGGTAATCCACCCGCCAGTCGTCGCCCACCCGTTCCACCGTGCTCTCTACCTGGGGCGAGAAATAACCTTCGGTCGCCAGCAGGTCGCGCGCCGTCAGATCGCTCTGCCGCCGCAGCCGCGCGACCTCGTCAGCATCCAGTTTCTCGCCCGACCGTGTCGCCCGGGCCGTTTCGAGGTGCTGCATCAGCAGCGCCTTCAGCGCATCGGGCGCACTCACCTCCACAGTCAATGCGTACGCCGGCGTCGCGCACAGCGTGGCAAGCAGCAGCAAGGCTTTCAAAAGACGAGCGGGCAAGACAGTCCTGACGGAAAGAGGTCAGGCCATTCTAGGGGGTGCGGCGCGTGGCGGGAACCCTGCAGCCCGGCTGCACGAGTGTGCCGTCCATTCTGACGTGTTTTTCGGCAGCCCGGGCTGCCAGGCCGTGTCGGCCGCCGGGCTAATCCGGGATGTCCGGCTCGACGAGGTTTGCCAGATGGACAAGCGATTCCTGCCAGCCGAGATAGCAGGACTCGACGGGAATGGCGCCGGGGATGCCTTCCTGCACGATGTTCAGCTCGGTCCCGCAGGATACTGGCTTCAGGCTGACCGTCGTTCGCATCTCGCCCGCCAGATTGGGGTCGTCGAATCTATCCGAATAGCAAATGCGCGCATTCGGCACGAGCTCCAGATAGGTACCGCCAAAATGGTGGCTGTGCCCCGTGGTGAAATTCGTGAACGACATCTTGTAGGTGCCGCCCACTTTCGCCTCCAGGTGGTGGACCTTTGCGGTAAATCCGTTCGGTGGAAGCCATTTGGCCCGGGCGTCCGCATCGAGAAATGCCCGGTAGATTTTCTCGGGCGTCGTTCGAAGCACACGGTGAAGCTGGACAGTATGGGGCGCCATGGCCGTTCTCCTTTCAAGGTGAGTGCGTGATATGCCAGGGTGGCATATAGGGTCGACGAACGAGTCGGCTCGATTTCGACAGCCTCTGGCACATTACCTCAAAAAAAGAGGGCGGAATCCGCCCTCTTTTCCCATCGGTCAAACGGTCAGGCTGCTTGAGCAACGGCCGCCTTCTCGAAACTGAACACCCCGCCCTGCGCATCCACCCGGATGGTGTCCTTGGGACCGAAGCGTCCGGACAGGATTTCCTTCGCCAGCGCGTTTTCCAGCTCGCTCTGGATCGCGCGCTTGAGTGGACGCGCACCGTAGACCGGATCGAAACCGGCCTTGGCGATTTCGGTCAATGCCGCTTCGCTGACGTCGAGCTTCATCTCCATCTGCGCAAGGCGCTGTTCCAGGCCTTGCAGCTGGATCTTCGCGATGCTGGCGATGTTCGATTCGGACAGCGCGTGGAAGACGACGACCTCGTCGATGCGGTTGATGAACTCGGGACGGAAGTAGGACTTCACTTCGCCCAGCACGGCGAGCTTCACCACCTGGTAGTCGTCGCCCGCCATCTGCTGGATCATCTGGCTGCCGAGGTTGGAGGTCATCACGATCACGGTGTTGCGGAAGTCCACAGTACGGCCCTGGCCGTCGGTCAGGCGGCCGTCGTCGAGCACCTGCAGCAGCACGTTGAACACGTCGGGATGCGCCTTCTCCACTTCGTCCATCAGGATCACGGAATACGGCTTCCGGCGCACCGCCTCGGTCAGGTAGCCGCCCTCTTCATAACCCACATACCCGGGCGGCGCGCCGATCAGGCGCGCGACCGAGTGCTTCTCCATGAATTCGCTCATGTCGATACGGATCATGTGGTCGGCCGAATCGAACAGGTATTCGGCCAGCGTCTTGCACAGTTCGGTCTTGCCGACGCCCGTGGGACCGAGGAACAGGAAGGAACCGAGCGGCCGGTTGGGATCGGACAGGCCCGCGCGTGAACGACGGATGGCGTCGGAGACGACGCGCACGGCTTCGTCCTGCCCCACCACGCGGCTGTGCAGCTTGTCCTCCATGTGCAGCAGCTTGTCGCGCTCGCCCTGCAGCATCTTGGAGACGGGAATGCCCGTCGCGCGCGAGACGACCTCGGCGATTTCCTCGGCGCCGACTTCGGTGCGCAGGAGCTTGAACGCGGGCTTGCTCTCACCCGTGACTTCGGCCTGCTTCAATTGCGCTTCCAACTGCGGCAGCTTGCCGTACTGGATCTCGGCGACCTTGTCGAGCTTGCCCTGGCGCTGCAGTTCGACCATCTCGCCGCGCAGCTTGTCGATCTCTTCCTTGATGTGGGCACTGCCCTGCACCTGGGCCTTCTCGGATTTCCATACTTCCTCGAGATCGGCATATTCGCGGCCGAGTTTTTCGATTTCACCTTCCAGCAGGGCCAGGCGTTTTTTTGATGCCTCGTCGGTTTCTCGCTTCACCGCCTCGCGCTCGATCTTCAGCTGGATGATGCGGCGGTCGAGTTTGTCCATCACCTCGGGCTTGGAATCGATTTCCATCTTGATGCGTGCGGCGGCTTCGTCGATCAGGTCGATGGCCTTGTCGGGCAGGAAGCGGTCGGTGATGTAGCGATGGCTCAATTCGGCCGCGGCGACGATCGCCGGGTCGGTGATGTCGACGCCGTGGTGCAGTTCATAGCGTTCCTGCAGGCCGCGCAGGATGGCAATGGTCGACTCCACGCTCGGTTCGTCGACCAGCACCTTCTGGAACCGGCGCTCCAACGCGGCGTCCTTTTCGATGTACTTGCGGTATTCGTCGAGCGTGGTCGCGCCGATCAGGTGCAGTTCGCCGCGCGCCAACGCAGGTTTCAGCATGTTGCCGGCATCGATCGCGCCTTCGGCCTTGCCGGCGCCGACCAGGGTGTGAAGTTCGTCGAGGAAGACGATGTAGCGGCCGGGATCCATCGCCAGTTCCTTCAGCACGGCCTTGAGCCGCTCCTCGAATTCGCCGCGGTATTTGGCGCCGGCCAGGAGCGCGGCGAGGTCGAGCACCAGCACCTTCTTGCCCTTGAGCGTCTCCGGCACCTCGCCATCGACGATGCGCTGCGCCAGGCCCTCGACAATGGCGGTCTTGCCGACGCCGGGCTCGCCGATCAGCACCGGGTTGTTCTTGGTGCGGCGCTGCAGGATCTGGATAGCACGGCGGATTTCGTCGTCGCGCCCGATCACCGGGTCGAGCTTGCCTTCGCGCGCGCGCTCGGTGAGGTCCAGCGTGTATTTCTTCAGCGCCTCGCGCTGGCCCTCGGCTTCCTGCGACTGCACCGCCTCGCCGCCGCGCACGGCCTGGATCGCCTGCTCCAGCGCGGCCTTCTGCGCGCCGTGCTGCTTCAGCAGGCGCCCGGTTTCGCCCTTGTCGTCCAGCGCCGCCAGCAAAAAGAGTTCGGAAGCAATGAAGGCGTCGTTGCGCTTCATCGCTTCCTTGTCGGTCAGGTTCAGCAGGTTGTTGAGTTCGCGCGAGATGCTCACCTCGCCGCCCTGGCCTTCGACCTTGTGCATGCGATCCAGCGCCTGGGTCAGCGACGCCTTGAGCGCGGGCACCTGCACGCCGGCACGCGACAGGATCGACGCCGCGCCGGCGCCTTCCTGGTTCAGCAGGGCCAATAGCAGGTGCTGTGGCTCGATATAGGCATGATCGCCGCCGACGGCCAGGCTTTGCGCGTCGGAAAACGCCTGTTGGAACTGGGTGGTGAGCTTGTCGAAACGCATAAGTAACCTCGTGCTGGGTTATATTCAATGGCAACCAAATAGAGGCGTTTCCGCCCATTTCAACCCGTCATGTCTTAATTAAAGACCAGTCATGTCCGATTTGCTCGCTTCCGCCGTCGAAACCGATGTGAACCGCGCGCTGGCCGAAGATGTCGGCAGCGGCGATCTCACCGCCCTGCTCATCCCGGCGACGCAGACCGCCCGCGCCCGCGTCATCACCCGCGAGCCCGCCGTGATCGCCGGCCGGCCCTGGTTCGACGCCTGCTTCCGGGCGCTCGACCTCGGCTGCGTCATCGACTGGCGGGTCAACGAAGGCGCACCGGTCGCGGCCGGCAGCGTACTGGCCGAACTCAGCGGCAATGCGCGCGCGCTGCTCACCGCCGAACGCCCGGCGCTGAACTTCCTGCAGACGCTGTCGTCGGTAGCCACCGCGACGCGGCCCTACGTCGAGGCCGTGCGCGGCACCCAAGCCGCCATCCTCGACACCCGAAAAACCTTGCCCGGCCTGCGCTTGGCCGAGAAATACGCGGTGCGGGTGGGCGGCGGGCAGAACCAGCGCGTGGGGCTGTACGACGGCATCCTGATCAAGGAAAACCACATTGCGGCGGCAGGCGGCATCGCGCAGGTGCTCGACGCCGCATTCGAGCTGGCCGCAGGCAAGGTCAGCGTCCAGATCGAGGTGGAAAGCCTGGACGAACTCGACCAGGCGCTGGCGGCCGGCGCATCGCTGATCCTGCTCGACAATTTCAGCCTCGACGACATGCGCCACGCGGTGCGGCTCGCCCACGGCCGTGCCCTGCTCGAAGCCTCCGGCAACATCACGCTGGACACCGTGCGCGCAGTGGCCGAAACCGGGGTCGACCGCATTTCCGTCGGCAGCCTGACCAAGCATATCCGTGCAGTGGACCTGTCGATGCGCATCGACACCCTGTGATGGCGCCATCCTCAATCCACATCGTGCGCGTCCGCTACAACGACCCGGCGCACGCTGCGGCACTGATCGGCCTGCTGGACGCCTACGCGCGCGACCAGGCGGGCGGCGGCGAACCGCTGGGCGACTTCGCCCGCGCCAACCTGGTCGACGAACTTGCCGCGCGGCCCTTCATCTTCAGCGTGCTGGCCTTCGACGGCGATACCCCGGTCGGCCTCGTCAACGCCATCGAAGGCTTTTCCACCTTCGCCTGCCGGCCGCTGGTCAACGTGCACGATGTCGTCGTGCTGCCCGGCCATCGCGGCCGCGGCATCGCCGCACGGCTGTTCGCCGAGACGGAAGCCATCGCGCGTGAACGCGGCGCATGCAAGCTGACGCTGGAAGTGCTCTCCGGCAACCGTGCCGCACGCGGACTCTACGAAAAGCTGGGCTTCGACGACTACCGGCTCGATCCGGCCATGGGCCACGCGCAGTTCATGCAGAAGTGGCTGGACTGAGCCGCATCCTGTCCGCGCTGTGGCTGGCGCTATGGCTGCCGGTCTCGACGCCGGCCTGGAGCGACCCCGCTCCGGCGATGCTGCTGGCCGAGGTTTACGCCGCCGACGTCGATGTCACGCAATACTGGGTAAGCGAGAAATACGACGGCGTGCGCGCCCAGTGGGACGGCGAGGCGCTGCGCTTTCGCGGCGGCGGCCGCGTACCGGCGCCGGCATGGTTCACGGCCGGCTTCCCGGCGACACCGCTGGATGGCGAACTCTGGATCGGTCGCGGGCGCTTCGACGTGCTGTCGGGCATAGTGCGCAGGATCGAGCCGGTGGACGCCGAATGGCGGCAGGTGCGCTATCTGGTTTTCGAATTACCTGACGCAGCCGGCGACTTCAGCGCGCGCGCCCGGCAGATACGGACGCTCGTCGCGCAGGCTGGCGTGCCCTGGCTGCAGGTCGTCGAACAGACGCGCGTGGCCGACCGCGCCACGTTGATGAAGCAACTCGATACCGTGGTACGGACAGGCGGCGAAGGCTTGATGCTGCATCGCGCCGACGCACCCTATCTCACCGGACGCAGCGACGCGCTACTGAAGCTGAAACCCTGGCTGGACGCCGAGGCCGTCGTCGTCGGATACATCCCCGGCAAGGGAAAATACCAGGGCCTGACCGGCGCGCTGCTGATGGAAATGCCGGACAGCAGACGCTTCCGCCTCGGCAGCGGCCTCTCTGATTCATTGCACCGCCAGCCGCCGCCCGTCGGCACGCGCATCACCTATCGCTACCAGCACCTGACGAAACGCGGCGTGCCCCGCTTTCCACGCTACCTGCGCGTACGCGAGGATTTCCAGGGAATACCCGAGTAGGAAAACAACATGAACCGGAGCGCCGGACAGGATGGTGCAACGCGATTCAGTATTGCGCGATGAACGTACCGACCACGGCGCCCATGCCCTGACGCCAGCGCGCGATCAACTGGGGGGTCGCCTCGGGATCCATTTCGCTGACGGCCTGGACCAGACTGTCCACCCAATAACGGTAAAGCTCGGGCGGCACCGGCGCATGGCCTGCGCGGGAATGCGTGTTGGCCATTTGATCGATCGTGCGCTTGGTCAGCGAACTCCCTGCCGCATGCGAGATCGCCGCGCTGATGCCCCGGCGCAGGGCCATACGCTGCTTCTGGAAGTCGGTCGCGGCAAACATCGGCGCGATGTCCGGGTGGCTGGCCAGAAAGATCTCGTAGAAACGCTCGATGAAATTTTTCCCGCGCAGGCAGCGTCCGTAGCTCTGCTGCAAATCGTCGTAAGGGTCTGCCATGACTCAAAATTGACCTATTAAGATTTTTATTACAAATCGATCGAAGGAACGGTGCCCGGCTGCATGGCCGGACACGCTTAGCGGTTCAGGATTCCCCTCGATGCAACACCCGTTCGATACGGGGATCAGGCACCAGCCAGAGGATCGCGACGAATACATAAATCGCCTGCGCAACTCAGGGGAGGCCGAAAGTGGCGACGATGGCGATCCCATAGAGGACGGGGGACAGCTTGCCCTTCCAGTCCCGCCCCACGGCGCGCTTCAACACCGAACCTGCGCCTTCGGATGCGATGATCGTCTGCTCCAGCAGCCAGTAGGCGATTGCCGCCATCAGCAGCACCAGGCCATACAGCGCCGTGGGAACGGGGGCAAAATGGTTCTCGCCCATCCAGCCCGTGACAAACGGAAACAGCGACAGCCAGAACAGCAAATGCAGGTTCGCCCACAGCATGGGGCCGCTGACCTTGGTCGCGGCATGCAGCATGTGGTGGTGGTTGTTCCAGTAGATGCCGATGTAGACGAAGCTCAGCACATAGCTGAGAAAGGCCGGTAGCAGCGGCAGCAGGACATCCAGTTGCTCGCCATGCGGTACTTTCAACTCCAGCACCATGATGGTGATGATGATGGCCAGTACGCCATCGCTGAAGGCTTCTAATCTATTTTTCCCCATGGAGTCTCCCTAAACCCACCGCTTATTTCATCGTAGCCAGGACGCGGCGTTCAGCCCCGCCAGATCAGCGAGGCCATGCGCCCGGTCACGCCATCGCGGCGATAGGAATAAAAGCGGTCCGCTTCGGCGAAGGTGCAGCGCCCTCCTCCATAGACATCCTGCACGCCAACGTGCTGGAGTCGGATGCGCGCCAGCCGGTAGATGTCGGCCAGCCATTTGCCTGGCGCATGCGGCGCGAAGGCGGCAACGGTTTCGGGATGCGACGCCACGAAGATCTCGCGCACGTCATCGCCCACCTCGAATGCGTGCGGACCGATGGCGGGCCCCATCCAGGCCAGAATGTCTCCAGGTGCCGCCCGCATCGCAGCGATCGTGGATTCCAGCACGCCTCCAGCCAGGCCACGCCAGCCGGCATGGGCGGCAGCCACGACGCTGCCGGCGCGGTCGCAGAACAGCACCGGCAGGCAGTCCGCAGTCAGCACCGCGCAGACCTGCCCGGGTTCGCGCGTGAACGCCGCATCGGCTTCGGGGTTCGTCTCGCGTCCAAGCTCGACCACCCGTACGCTGTGCACCTGCCTGAGCCAACCCGGCTCCGCAGGCAGGTGCTGGCGAAGGTGCGCACGGTTGGCGGCGACGTGATCCGGATCGTCGCCGACGTGGTCGCCGAGATTGAAGCTGGCCCAGGGAGCCCGGCTCACGCCGCCAGCGCGGGTGGTCAGGAGACTCTTGACCTGCGCGGGCGCGGGCCATTCGGGGACGATCAGGTTCACTTGACCCAGTCGGTGTTTGCCCGCAGCGCCGCCAGGAGCGAGGCGAAGTCGGGTGGCAGCGGGCATTCCCACTGCATGAATTCCTGGGTGACCGGATGGATCAGGCCCAGCCTTTCCGCATGCAGCGCCTGACGCGGGAAGGGAATCTTGAGATGACTGCGGCGGCTGGCGCTGTAGACCGATTCGCCCACCAGCGGATGGCCGATGTGCTGCATGTGTACGCGGATCTGGTGGGTGCGTCCGGTTTCGAGCTTGCAGCGCAGCAGGGTGATCCCGGGAAAGCGCTCGACCACGTCGTAGTGCGTGACCGCCTCCTTGCCCATGGTATGCACGGTGCGCTTGGTGCGGTTGTGCGGATCGCGCGCCAGCGGCGCGTCGACCGTGCCTGCATGGTCGACCTCGCCGTAGACCAGGGCCAGGTATTCGCGCTTGACGGTGCGTGCCTGCAACTGGCGCACCAGGTCGGTATGGGCCCTGAGCGTTTTGGCGACAACCAGCAGACCGGAGGTGTCCTTGTCGAGCCGGTGCACGATGCCGGCGCGCGGCAGTTCGGCCACCTGCGGCACGCGATGCAGGAGGGCATTGAGCAGCGTGCCATGACGGTTGCCGCTGCCGGGATGGACCACCAGGCCGACCGGCTTGTTGATCACCATCAGCATGGAGTCCTCGAACACCACGTCGAGCGGAATCGCCTCGGGCGCATCGGGGGTGGCGTTCGGATCGGGCTCGATCTCGACCCGTACCGACTCGCCGCCGCTGACTTTCATCTTGGTCGTGGCCCAGGCGTCGTCCACCGCGATCTTGCGGGCACGGATCCAGTTCTGGATGCGGTTGCGCGAAAATTCCGGCAGCAGGGCCGACAGGGCCTGATCCAGGCGCTGGCCACCCTGCTCGTCGGGGATTACCAGCTCGCGGACGCCGTCCCCGGTATTTCCCTTATAATCGTCCGACAAATTTTCTGTGTCTTTTCCCATGCTTAAGCAATGTTCATCCGGTTCCACCGTATTCAATCGGGTTTTGGGTTGTGTGCTGCTCGCTGCCACGCTCACCCTGGGCGGCTGCGGTCTGTTGCCCGAGGTCAAGGACGAAACCTCCGGCTGGTCGGCGCAAAAACTCTACTCCGAAGCCAAGGATAATCTCAACAGCGGCAACTACGAACGCGCGGTCAAACTGTTCGAGACGCTGGAAGCGCGCTACCCCTTCGGACGCTATGCACAGCAGGCACAACTGGAAGTGGGTTACGCTTACTACAAGGATAACGAACCGATTTCGGCCATAGCCGCATGCGATCGTTTCATTAAGCTGCACCCCAATCACCCTAACGTCGATTACGCCTACTATCTTAAGGGCCTGGCGAATTTTAATGACGATCTGGGACTGCTCGGTAACCTGGTCGATCAGGACATGAGCGAACGCGATCCCAAGGCTGCGCGCGATGCGTTCCTGGCCTTCAAGGAATTGGTCACCCGCTTCCCCGACAGCAAATATGCCGAGGACTCGACCGCCCGCATGAAATATCTGGTCAACGCGCTGGCTGGCAATGAGGTCCACGTCGCCCGGTATTACCTGAAACGCAAAGCCTGGGTGGCTGCCGCCAACCGTGCCAAGGTCGTGCTGACAGACTATCCTCAGGCTCCCGCGCTGGAAGAGGCGCTGGGCATCATGGTCGTGTCCTACGACAACCTGCACCTCACGGGGCCGCGCGACGATGCGCTGCGGGTGCTGAAGCTCAACTTCCCCCACAGCAAGTATCTCAAGGGCGTGAACGTCAAGGAAAAAGCCTGGTACCGCTTCTGGTGAGCCGGAATCCGGATTGAGTCCGGCTGATCCCGGTCCGTGTTCGGATCGGGATCAGACCGCCGCCTCGCCCGATTCGCCGGTGCGGATACGCACCACCTGCTCAACTGCCGTCACGAAAATCTTGCCGTCGCCGATCTTGCCGGTGCGCGCGGCAGTGGTGATCGCTTCCATCGCGCGTTCCAGCAGGCCATCTGCAACGACCACTTCAAGCTTCACCTTGGGCAGGAAATCCACTACATATTCGGCGCCGCGATACAGTTCGGTATGGCCCTTTTGGCGGCCGAAGCCCTTGACTTCCGTGACAGTCAGGCCGGTCACGCCGATTTCGGACAGCGCTTCGCGCACTTCGTCCAGCTTGAACGGCTTGATGATGGCTTCGATCTTTTTCATGGCAGGTCTCCTTCGGGTCGGTATTTCGAGGTAATCGGGTAGCGCCGGTCTTTTCCGAAGTTCCGCGGCGTGATGCGCGGGCCGGGCGGGGACTGGCGGCGTTTGTATTCGGCAAGATCGACCATGCGGATGACCTTGCGCACAACGGCGGCATCGTATCCCGACGCGACGATGTCACGTGCCGGCAGGTCGCGCTCGACGTAGGCTTCGAGAATGGCGTCGAGCAGCTCGTAGGGCGGCAGGCTGTCCTGGTCGGTCTGGTCGGGACGCAACTCGGCCGACGGCGGGCGGTCGATGATACGTTGCGGAATGACCTGCGACAGGCTGTTGCGGTAATTCGCCAGCCGGTAGACCCGCGTTTTCGCCACATCCTTCAGCACTGCAAAGCCACCCGCCATATCGCCGTACAAGGTGGCGTAGCCGACCGCCATTTCGCTCTTGTTGCCGGTGGTCAGCACCAGCGTGCCGAACTTGTTGGACAGCGCCATCAGCAGCGTGCCGCGCGCGCGCGCCTGCAGGTTCTCTTCAGTCGTGTCGGCTGCCCGTCCGGCAAACTCGCCGGCCAGCTGCGACACGAAAGCCTCGTATATCGGCTTGATGGCGATTTCGGAATAGCGCACGCCGAGCCGCTTCACCATGTCGCGCGAATCCTCGACGCTGATGCCGGCCGTGTAATCCGACGGCATCATCACCGCGTGCACCCGGTCGGGACCGATCGCATCCGCCGCAATCGCCAGCGTCAATGCCGAATCGATCCCGCCCGACAAGCCCAGATGCACGCCCTTGAAGCCGTTCTTGCCCACATAGTCGCGCACCGCCAGCACCAGTGCATCGTAGACGGCCGCATCCTCGTCCGGCAAGGCATGCTGCGGCCCACTGCAACGGTGGCCCGCAAGGTCGACATAGAACAGGCCTTCCTGCCAGGCCTGGCACTGCGCCGCGACCTTGCCGTCGGCATCCAGCACAAAGGACGCGCCGTCGAAGACCAGTTCATCCTGTCCCCCCACCATGTTCGCATACACGATCGGCAGGCCGGCTTCAAGCTGGCGCGAGCGCGCCACGGCAAGCCGTTCGCGCTCCTTGTTGAGATGATAGGGCGAAGCGTTCGGAACCAGCAGCCATTCGGCGCCGGCTTCCATCGCACGCGTCGTCGGCCCCGGCTCCCAGATGTCGCCGCAGATGTTGAGACCGAACGACACGCCGCCACAGCTGAATACGCACGCCGCAACACCGCTGTCGAATACGCGCCGCTCGTCGAATACGGAATGATTCGGAAGATGGTGCTTGCGATACACCCGCTCGACACGGCCACCGCGCAACAACGCCGCAGCATTGAACAACCCGTCGTCGCTGCGTTCAGGGTAGCCCACGATCAGCGCGAGGTCGGGTGGTGCATCGGCAGCCAGCTGCCGAACGGCCGCCTCGCATGCTGCAGTGAAATCGTGGCGCAACACCAGGTCTTCAGCCGGATAGCCGCAGACGGACATTTCGGGGGTGAGCAGCAGATCGGCGCCGGCAGCATGCGCGTCCTTCGCCGCGACCAGCAGCCGTGCCGCGTTGCCGTCGATGTCGCCGACCGTAAGGTTGAGTTGCGCGATGCCGAGCTTCATCGGATGGGGTTCATCGCGCCGCGAGTGCCTGTTGCACCGCATCGCCCAGCGCGGCAGGGCTGAGCGCAACGACGACGCCCGCCGTTTCCAGCGCGCGGATCTTGGCATCGGCCGTGCCGGTGCCGCCGGCGATGATCGCACCCGCATGGCCCATGCGCTTGCCCTTTGGCGCGGTGCGTCCGGCGATGTAGGCCGCCACGGGTTTCTTCATGCTCGAACGGATGTACTCGGCGGCCTCTTCTTCGCGGCTACCGCCGATTTCGCCGACCAGGATTACCGCTTCGGTCTGTGGATCGGCTTCGAACAGTTTGAGGCAGTCGATGAAATCCAGCCCCTTGATCGGGTCGCCGCCGATACCGACGCAGGTCGACTGGCCCAGCCCCAACTGCGTGGTCTGGTGCACTGCTTCGTAGGTGAGCGTGCCGGAGCGCGAGACGATGCCGACCTTGCCTTTCTGGTGGATCACGCCGGGCATGATGCCGATCTTGCATTCGCCCGAGGTGATGATGCCGGGGCAGTTGGGTCCGATCAACCGGGCGCCGTTGGCACGCAGCGCGGCTTTCACGTTCAGCATGTCGAGCACCGGAATGCCCTCGGTGATGCAGACGATCACCTCGATGCCGGCGTCCGCGGCTTCCAGGATCGAGTCGGCGGCGAACGCGGCCGGCACGTAGATCATCGTCGCGCTGGCGCCGGTCTGCCGCACCGCGTCGCGCACCGTGTTGAAAACAGGCAGGCCAAGATGCGTCTGCCCGCCCTTGCCGGGCGTGACGCCGCCGACCATCCGCGTGCCGTAGGCAATCGCCTGCTCGGAATGGAAACTGCCTTGCTTGCCGGTGAAGCCCTGGCAGATGACCTTGGTGTCCTTGTTGACGAGGATGCTCATGCTGCTTGCTCCACGGCGAGTTTTGCTGCCTGAGTAAGGCTTTCCGCTGCCAGAATCGCCAGCCCCGATTCGGCCAGCAACCTGCGGCCCAGTTCGGCATTGGTGCCTTCCAGCCGCACGATCACCGGCACTTTCACGCCGACTTCCTTCACCGCCTGGATGATGCCTTCGGCGATCACGTCGCAGCGCACGATGCCGCCGAAAATGTTGATCAGCACTGTGCGCACGTTGGGGTCGAGCAGGATGATCTTGAAGCCCTGCGCCACCGTCTCCGGCGTGGCGCCGCCGCCGACGTCGAGGAAATTGGCGGGCGTGCCGCCCTCTAATTGAATCAGATCCATCGTCGCCATTGCCAGCCCGGCACCGTTGACCATGCAGCCGATATTGCCGGTGAGCGCGACGTAGTTCACGTTGGCCGCATTGGCGGCGGCTTCCTTGGCGTCGATCTGGCTGTCGTCCCGCAGCTCGCTCAGCGTCTTGCGGCGGTAGAGCGCGTTGTCGTCGACGCTCATCTTGCAGTCGAGCGGTAGCACACGGTTGTCAGCCGTTACCACCAGCGGGTTGATCTCGAGCAGGGAGAGATCATTGGCGATGAACACCCGGTACAGCTGCGGCAGCAGGCGGCAGAAATCCTTGTAGGCCTCGCCTGTCAGTTCCAGCGCGAAGGCCAGTGCCCGGCACTGGAAGTCCTGCACGCCCAGCAAGGGATCGCAGGCCTCGGTCAGGACCTTTTCCGGCGTGGCATGCGCCACCTCCTCGATGTCCATGCCGCCGGCGGCGGAAGCCACGATGGCGACGCGCTCGGTCTCGCGATCCACCAGCAGCGACAGGTACAGCTCACGCGCGATCGGCAGCGTCTCTTCCACCAGAACCTGGTTCACGGGCTGGCCGTCGGGGGCATTCTGGTTAGTCACCAGTGGCTTGCCGAGCAGCGAACCGGCCATCGCGCGCACGTCGTCGAGGCTTTTGACCACCTTGACGCCGCCTGCCTTACCGCGCCCGCCGGCGTGGATCTGCGCCTTCACCACCCAGGCGTCGCCGCCCAGTTCGTTCGCGGCGTCAACCGCGGCCTCGGCGCTCGCTGCTGCAAGGCCGCGCGGCGTGTTAATGTTGCCCGACCGCAGGATTTGTTTGGCCTGATATTCATGCAGGTTCATTTGTTTTTCGATGGAAGCTCGCCAAAACGTGCATTTTGAAGCAAACCCCTCCGATGCGGAAGCTGTCATCCGCGTCATTCCGCGCATTGCGGAACTGTCCGCCGACGCCTGGAATGCCCTGGCCGGCGATTCGCCTTTCCTGCAGCATGCCTTTCTGCATGCCCTGGAAGCCACCGGCTGCGTCGGGCCCGACATCGGCTGGGAGCCGGTGCACCTGGCGCTGTTCCGCAATGGCCATCTCGACGCCGCGATGCCGCTTTACGTCAAGCATCACTCCTGGGGCGAGTTCGTGTTCGACTGGGCATGGGCCGACGCCTACCGCCGGCATGGCTTGAATTATTACCCCAAGCTGGTGTGCTGCGTCCCCTTCTCGCCGGTCCCCGGGCCGCGCCTGCTGGCAGGCAACGATGCGGACCGTACGACGCTGATTCAGGCAGCCTTGAAGCTCACCCGTGAGCTGGGATTTTCGTCCTTTCACATCCTCTTCCCGACCGCGCCAGACCACGCCGCGCTCGAAACGACGCCGCTCATGCACCGCAGCGGTTTCCAGTTCCACTGGAATAACGCGGGCTATGCCGATTTCGACGCGTTTCTCGCCGCGATGACACACGACAAGCGCAAGAAAATCCGTCAGGAAAGAAAGAAGCTCGCCAACCTCGGCGTGACGTTCCGCTGGGTCGATGGCGCAGAGAGCACGGATGCCGACTGGGACCATTTCTATCGCTGCTATGCCGACACCTACGCCCGCCACCGCAGCGAACCGCATCTCAACCGGGCTTTCTTTGCCGGACTGCGCGCGACCCTGCCCGACAATCTGGTGCTCATCATTGCGGACAAGGACGGCGAGCCTGTCGCCTGCTCGTTCTGCATGAAAGATGGCCAGCGCCTGTACGGCCGCCACTGGGGCACGCTGGAATACCTGCCCGGACTGCATTTCGAGACCTGCTACCAGCAGGGCATCGAATATGCCATCGCGCACGGGCTTTCGGTATTCGAAGGCGGCGCACAGGGCGAGCACAAGCTCGCGCGCGGCCTTGTCCCCACTGCCACGCATTCCTGGCACTGGCTGGAGAATACTGAATTCCGCGAAGCGGTCGACCGTTTCCTCGAACGCGAGACCGATGCCATCGGCCACTACATGGACGAACTCGAGACCCCGTTCCGCCGCGAGCCGCCGGCCGCCGCTGTGCCGAAAGACGCATAATCGGGCCGCTGAATCGCTGGTCGGTCTCCTGCGCTTGTTTTACACTCGTGTAAAACGATAAGCGGATGTGTATCAACCGATCCACCCGAGGGGGAAACATGCTTACAAGAACCTTGGCCAGCCTGAGCCTGCTGGCCGCCGCGCAACCCGCGCTGGCGAATATCGATATCCAGTTCGACTTCAGCTACGACACGTCCAATTTCTTTTCGTCCAACCCCGACAGCGTCGCCACGCTGAATGCCGCCGCGTCCGTGTTCGAGACGCGTTTTGCGGACAATCTGACCGCGATCACGTCGTCCGGGCCCAACCATTTCAGTACGGTATTCTTCAATCCTTCCACGCCCGGGGCCGATGTCACGTTGAGCAACCAGAGCGTGGCCACCGATGTCATCCGCATCTATGCCGGCGCCGCCAATCTGGGCGGCTCGACCCTGGGAATCGGCGGTCCGGGCGGCTACAACTGCTCCGGCTTCAGCAGTTTCTGCAACACCGACACGCAACGCGGGCAGGGCGAAACGCAGAACCTGTACGACAGCAACGGCGCCTTGCTGTCCCGCGACGCCGTCGATGTCGCGCCGTGGGGCGGCTCGATCAGCTTCGATAACGCTTCGACCAACTGGTACTTCGGCCAGACCGCGGCCGGCCTCAATTCATCCGAATACGACTTCTACTCGGTTGCCGTGCACGAACTGGCCCACGTCCTCGGGTTCGGCACCTCCGATTCCTTCGCAGCCCTGACGTTCGGCACCGACTTCATTGGCGCAAGCACGGGCTCGGTCGCGCTGTCCGCCGATCTCGGCCACTGGGCGGACGGCACGCTCAGCACCGCCAATGGCGTCAGCCAGGAAACCGCGATGAGCCCCGCCATCTACAACGGCCAGCGCAAACACTTTACTGACCTCGATTTCGCCGCCATGCAGGACATCGGCTGGCAGGTCACCGCTGTACCGGAAGCCGATACCTGGGCGATGCTGCTGGCAGGACTGGGACTGGTCGGATTCGCCGCACGCCGGCGAACGGTCTGAGCGTTGGTTGCAACCAATGAACAACGGCGGGGAGTCCCGCCGTTTTTTTATTGCACGCGCCGATTTCTCAGACCAGCACTGCCGTCAGATAGGCGACATACAGTGCTCCGTTGACGAACAGGTGCCACACGCGCAAGCCGCCGTTCAAGGCAGCCCAGCGCAGCCAGAATGCCGCGACCAGCGTGATCACCACACCCAGCAGGACTTCCTTTTGCGGCGCCCATGGCGTCAGCGAAATCCCGATGGCGGGAAGCAGCGTGCCCTGGAACACCATGGCGCCGGTGATGTTGCCGAACGCCAGCGTGTCCTTGCGCTTGCGTATCCACAGGATCGAATTCACCTTTTCCGGCAACTCGGTCGCGATCGGGATGATCATCAGCGACAGCAGCAGCGCGGAGATACCGATGATGGGTGCGGCCAGCTCGACGCCGTGGATGAAACCCTTGGCCCCCCCGACCAGCAGCGCCAGCCCCAGCGCCAATTGCACCACGATGAAGAACAGGTTCTGCGGAAAACCCAGGCGCGACAGCAGCATCGGCGACCCTGCCTCGGTCGCATGCCCGTCTTCGACCAGTTTGGCCGATGCACGCAGGGTCAGCATCACGTAGAAGAAATAGATCATCACCATGACGAAGGCGAGCGCAACGCGCACCCAGCCGTCGCCGTGCGGAACGAACATGGCGACAAACGCCAGCAGGAAAGCCATCAGGAAGAAATCCAGATCGCGCTTGAGCCCAGTCTTCTCGGGCGTGAGATGGCCCTGGATACCGCGGCGTTTCAGCACGGCCACGCTCATCAGCGACAGCGACAGGGTCGACAGCATCAGCGGCGCCCCCAGGATGGCGCCGACGCCGATTTCTTCGTTGGTGACGGTGTTCCCGGTGCCGCCAAAGATCGCCAGCAGCGGCACCAGGGTTTCGGGCATGGCAGTGCCGATCGCCGCGAACAGCGAACCGGTCACGCCTTCCGAGATGTGCAGCTTCTCGCCCAGGTGTTCGAGCGCGTTGACAAAGACTTCCGCCGCCACGAGGATGAGCAGCAGATAACCGAAGAGTTCGAGAAACAGCATGAGCGTCAGCCGCGAGGAAAACCGCGATTCTACCAGTCGGGATCTGCTTGCCGCGGCTGAGTTTTCACGCCTGGCCGAAGGCAGTTACCATGCTCGTCTCGCCGGCTCTTCCGGTATCGGGATCGTGTTGTTCACCTCGCCGCACTGCGGCGCATGCCGGGCATGGAAACAATTGTTGCCGCAGGCGCTCGCCGGCCTGGCCGCCGAATTCCACGAAGTGGACGTCAGCGAGGCCACCGGGGTGGCGCGCTACTTCGGCATCTTCCACCTGCCCACGATCTACCTCTATCGCGACGGCCGGTTTCACGCCGAACTGCAGTGCGAGGCGCGACCCGCAACCATCCGGCAGGTTGCGCGACAACTGCTCGCAGCGCCGCCACAGGACGAACCCTGAAAGCTACGACGTGCCGAAGTACGCGTGGAATCGTGGTCTAGTTCAACATCAGCGCGCGCCCGACAAACACGACCGCAATCGTCAGCAGCCCGATGGCGAGATTGATGCCGATCAGTTTGCGTATCTGCGCCAGCGCCGCGCCGCCCGCTTTCCAGTCCTGTGCGCCCACCGCACGCTTGAGTTTCTTGTATGGCGCGAAGAACACGTGCGCGAAAATCAACATCATCACCACGCCCAATACCAGCATGGTCAGCGCATAGTGCGGCGCTGCGGCACCGCCGAGCTTCACCAGCATGTGCAAGCCGCTCAGCAGGATCAGAACAACCGAAGCCCACACCCACGGAAAGAACTTGCCGAACACGCCGGCCCACAGCGTCAGGCGTTGCGGCGGCTCCAGCACACTGGCCGCCACCGGGCGCAACGCCATGTAGGCGAAGAACATGCCGCCCACCCAGACGACGATGCCTAGGACATGCAACAACAAGGTCAGGTTCACGCGATTTCCTTTCAGAACAAAGGGGGTTGGTCGAGGACAATGGAGCCTGTTCAAATAGAAACCATGCCCCGCGCCGACTGCCGGCGGGATGCAGCGCAAGGCGCAGGGAACGAAGTGGAGTCATTCTCCACGAGTCACCCGCAACACCGCAATGCACCCGGAGGGCATAAACGCCCGCCGGCAACCGGCCCTTCGGGTTGAGACCAGGATGCGACCGCGCAGGGCGGAGCAGTGCCTTGCGGAGCAAGGTGCGACCCCTGAGCGGGATACAGGCGCCCCGGGGCGCGTCGCCGGCATACCTACGCTGTCCGATCGCCACAAACGGGGCCCCTCGGACGGCACTTCGGGGCGCCGTCTGCGGTGTTGCAGCGCTTGGCAATGGATGGCCATTGCCTGCGCACTGCGCCTGGCATCCATCCGATCCTGGTCTCAACGCGGAGCATGATTTCTACTTGAACAGGCTCTTAACCGGGGCGAAGCTCCTGCGGTGCTGCGGGCAGGCGCCGTGGGCCTTCAATGCATCGAGATGGGTGGCAGTGCCGTAGCCCATGTGCCGGGCGAAGCCATAGACGGGATATTCGTCATGCAGGCGACACATGAATTGATCGCGCACAGTCTTGGCAAGTATCGAGGCAGCGGCGATCGCCGCCACCTTGTCGTCGCCCTTGACCACGGCTTGCGAACGCCATGCCCAGTCGGGGCAGCGATTGCCGTCCACCCACACGTCGTCCGGCACGCGTCCCAGCCCGGACACGGCACGTTGCATCGCCAGCATGGTGGCATGCAGGATGTTCAGCGTGTCGATTTCGGCAACACTGGCTTCGGCCACGCACCAGGCAATGGCCCGTTCGCGAATCTCGTCGGCCAGACGTTCGCGCGCAGCGGCGGACAGTTTCTTGGAATCGCGCAAGCCCGCTATGGGGTCATCAGGATCGAGCATGACGGCGGCGGCCATCACGGGTCCTGCCAACGGCCCGCGGCCCGCCTCATCGACGCCGCACAAGCCAAGCGGTCCAACATGCAGAACGACGGATGAACGCGGTTTCATGTCCCCGTCGCCAGGTAAGGTGCAATCGCCTCGGCAATGCGTGCGCTGGCATCCTGCCTTAGGCTCAAGTGAATGCCGCGAAACGTCTCGACGACTGCACGCCGGCGCGGCGCATCGTCGAGCCACGCCAGAGTGTCGTTTGCCAGGTTTTCGGGCGTCGCGTCTTCCTGTACCCGTTCCGGCACCACGAAATCGTGCGCGAGGATGTTCGGTAGTCCGATCCAGGGCAGCAGTGCCTTTTTCCGCATCAGGTGAGCGGTCAGTGCGGGTACGCGGTAGGTGATGACCATCGGTTTCTTGAACAATGCAGCTTCGAGCGTGGCCGTACCCGATGCCACCAATGCCACGTCGCAGGCCGCCAGCGCGGTATGAGACTGCCCGGCTAGAATATGCAGCGGCACGTCCAGTCCCTGCCCGGCCTGTCGAATCAACCGGCTGGCGGCTTCGCTTGCGGCAGGCAGCACGAACTGTGCATCGGGATGATGACGCAAGACGCGCACGGCGGTCTCCAGCATCAGCCGTGCATGACGCGTCACCTCGGACAGCCGGCTGCCTGGCAGCAGCGCGACGACCGGCCCCGTCTGCAGGCCCAGCGCCGCCCGTGCGCCGGCGGTATCGGGTTCCAGTGGAATGACGTCGGCCAGCGGATGGCCGACATAGGTGACTGGGACGCCCGCATCCCGATAGATTTTTTCCTCGAAGGGGAACACCACCAGCATGTGCGACACCGCCTGCTTGATGCGATGAATCCGCTCGGGTCGCCACGCCCAGATCGACGGGCTGACGAAATGCACGGTGGGGATGCCGGCCTGCTTGAGCTTCGCTTCCAGCGTGAAATTGAAGTCCGGCGCGTCGATGCCGACGAAGGCACGCGGCCGTTCACGCAGGAAATAACGGGTGATGCGCGAACGGATCCACAGCAATTCCGGCAAATGGCGCAGCACCTCGACATAGCCGTTGACCGCCAGTTTCTCGCTCGGGTAGATCGCCTTGACGCCGGTCTCGATCATGCGCGGGCCGGCGATGCCGGCAGCCTGCAAATCGGGGCGGCTTTGCTGCAGCGCGGCAATGAAGTGCGCACCCAGGAGATCGCCGGACGCTTCGCCGGCGACCACGCCCAGATCGATCACCGAATGATGCCGCGCTCGGCGCGTGCGAGGAAATCGAGCAACTGCTGCACTTCGGCATGCTTCACGCCTTCTGACGCGAGCTTGGCCTGCGCTTCGGCCAGGGTGTTGCCCTCGCGATAAAGCGCCTTATAGGCGCGCTTGAGAGCGGTCAGCGCTTCGGCGGAAAACCCGCGCCGCTTGAGGCCTTCGCTGTTGAGTCCGTGCGGTGCGGCTGGCTGGCCCGACGCCATGACGAAGGGCGGAATGTCCTTGAACACCACGCTGGAGATGCCGGTCATCACATGCGCGCCGATCTTGCAGAATTGGTGCACGCCGGTGAAGCCGCCGAGGATCGCCCAGTCGCCGACTTCGGCATGGCCCGCCAGCGAGGCGTTGTTGGCGAAGATGGTGCGGTCGCCCACCAGGCAGTCATGCGCGATATGGACGTAAGCCATGATCCAGTTGTGGTTGCCGATGGTGGTGACGCCGCGATCCTGCACGGTGCCGGTGTTGAAGGTACAAAACTCGCGGATGACGTTGTCGTCGCCGATTTCCAGGCGGGTCGGTTCGCCGGCGTATTTCTTGTCCTGCGGCGCCTCGCCGAGCGAGACGAAATGGAAGATCGTGTTGCGTGCGCCAATCCGCGTGTGGCCGGTGATGACGGCATGGGCGCCGACCGTGGTGCCGGCACCGATCTCCACGTGCTCGCCGACGATCGTGTAGGCGCCGATTTCGACGTCGTCGGCAAGCCGTGCGCCCGGCGCGACCAGCGCGGTGGGGTGTATCGTCGCCATGTCAGGGCTTGTCGCGCAGCGTGGCCATCAGTTCGGCTTCGGCGACCAGCGCGCCATCCACTTCGGCCCGGCCGGTGTACTTCCAGATACCACGCATCTCGCGCACGATCTCCGCCTTGAGGACCAACTGGTCGCCCGGTCTGACTGGTTTCTTGAAGCGCGCATTGTCGATGCCCGCGAAATAGATGATGCCGATCTGATCCGGCGTGTAATTCTTGGTCTTGAACGACAGGATCCCCGCAGCCTGCGCCATCGCTTCCAGGATCAGCACACCCGGCATCACCGGCGCCCCCGGGAAGTGGCCCGGGAAAAAGGGCTCGTTGATGGTGACATTCTTGATCGCGGTGATGCTTTTACCGAGTTCGAGTTCGATGACCTTGTCGATCAGAAGGAAGGGATAGCGATGCGGCAGGTACTGCATGACCTGCTCGATGTCCATGATCATGATTTGCTTTCCAGTTCGGTTAGGCGTTTTTCGAGCTGCTTGATGCGGTTCACCAGCTTGTCGAGATTGCGCATGTGGACGGCGTTCTTCTGCCAGACCTCGTGTTCGGTGAACGGCGGCGCCGAGGTGTAGGTGCCCGCCTTCGGCAGCGATTTGGTGATCAGCGTATTGGTCGAGATGCGGGTGCCGTCTGCGATCTCGATATGGCCGAAGATCATCGCCGCGCCGCCGATGGTGCAGTGGCGGCCGATCTTCGCGCTGCCGGCGATGCCGGTACAGGCGGCGATCGCCGTATGCGCGCCGATCGTCACGTTGTGCGCCACCTGGATCAGGTTGTCGAGCTTGACGCCCTCCTCGATCACCGTGTCCTCCAGCGCGCCGCGGTCGATGGTGGTGCAGGCGCCGACTTCGACGTCGTCGCCGATCAGCACCCGGCCGATCTGCGGGATTTTTTCCCAACGGCCGTCGTTCGGCGCAAAACCAAAGCCGTCCGCGCCGATCACGCAGCCCGCATGCAGGATGGCACGGTCGCCCACTTCGCAGCGGTGATACAGCGTGACGTTGGCGTGCAGCAGGCAGTCGTCGCCGATGCGCGCATGGTCGCCGACGACGCAGTTGGGCCCGACCACCGTGCGTGCGCCAACCACGGCCCCGGCGCCGATCACCGCGCCGGGGCCAATGCTGGCGCCGGCAGCAATCCTGGCGTCACCTGCAACCGTCGCCGCGGGATGGATGCCCGCAGGCGGGTGCGGCGGCGGATTCAGCAGGGCCGAGACGCGCGCGAAATACAGGTAAGGGTTGGGCGTGAGAATGCGCGGCAGCGTAGTCGCGTCGCGCGCCCCCAGCGGCAGGATCACTGCGGCGGCATGCGTGTCGGCCAGCTGAGCCAAATACTTGGCTTGCGAGACAAAGCCGATCTCGTCCGCCTGCGCCTGATTCAGCGGCGCAACCTGGCGAATCGTGATACTGCCATCGCCCAGCAACTCCCCGCCAAAACGCGCAACCAGTTCGGTCAGCGTAGAGGCCATTGGCTGCTTATCTTCCGTGGCCGAGTTTATTTTCCACGGCCACGTTTATTTCCCACCCAGAGCCTTCATCACGCGATCGGTGATGTCGTTCCTGGGATCGACGTATACGGCCTGCTCGACGATCAGGTCGAATTTCTCCGTCTTGGCGATGTCCTGGATCGCCTTGCGTGCACGTTCCTGGATCTGGCCCAATTCTTCGTTGCGGCGCAGGTTGAGGTCTTCGCGGAATTCGCGCCCCTTGCGCTGCAACTCGAGGTTGAGATTGTTGAGGTCGCGTTCCTTCGACTTGCGGTCGCTGTCTGACATGGTCACGCCATCCTTGTCGAGCTGCGCCTGCAGGTCACGGGCCTGCTTGGCCAGTTTCTGCAGTTCCTGGTCGCGTCCGGCGAACTCGCGCTCCAGCTTTTTCTGCGCGGCAATCGACAGAGGCGCCTCGCGCAGCAATCTCTCGGTGTTGACGAAGCCGATCTTGGTGTCAGCCAGGACGGGCGCGGCCGCGAACGCAGACGCAAGGATCAGGGAAACTACCAGCTGCTTGAACTTCATCATGAATACTCCAGTAACGGCTTACCCTCAGAACACATTGCCAAGGGTGAATTGAAACATTTCAGCTTTGTCGCCCGTCTTCTTGACGATCGGTTGCGCCAGGCTGAATTTGAGCGGGCCGAGCGGCGAAACCCAGAGTACGGCAATCCCCGCCGAATAGCGCAAGTCGCCGAATGCGAACGTCTTGTACAGGTTGTCCCTGTCGTCGGGGCCGAAGGTGGCGCCCGCATCGACAAACGCCGACATGCGCAGCGACTGGTCGTCCTTGAGACCCGGCAGCGGGAAGAAGATTTCCGCATTACCGACCACGCGCTTGTCGCCGCCCAGCGCATCCCCGTTCGCGTCCTTGGGCCCCAGGGTACCCGTCTTGAATCCGCGCACCGAACTGTTGCCACCCGCATAGAAGTTCTTGAAGAACGGCAAGGGCTTGCCGGACAGGCCGTCGCCTATCCCCACCTCGCCATTCAACATCAGGGTGAAGCTCTTGCTCAGCGGGATATATTGCTGGTGCTGGAACGACAGTTTGTAGTACTGCAGGCTGCCGCCTGGTGTGCCCACCTCGGCCGCCACCCGCTGCATCAAGCCCTTGGTCGGGAACAGGTAGCTGTTGCGGGTATCGCGCGCCCAGGACGTATCCAGACGCACGGTATCGTTGTCCTTGCCGAACTCGTTGACGAATCGCGTGTACTGCACCGGGCTGTCCGAATAGGTGGTCAGCGAAGTCTGCTCGTAGGTCAGGCCGAGCGAGACGAAATCGCGTTCGTTCACCGGCAGGCCGAATCGCACGCCCGCGCCATAGGTCGAAGTCTTGTAGGCGCCGACATTGGAAAGCGAGGTGGCATCGACGTCGCGGCGATACAGGTCATAGCCCAGGCTGACGCCATCGATGGTGTAATAAGGATTGGTGAACGACAGCGCATACACGGTGTTGACGCTGCCCGAGTTGATCTGCGCCGACAGCCGGTTACCGGTTCCGAACACGTTGCTCTGCGAGACCGAGCCCGACAGCACCACTCCCTCGGACGACGAAAAGCCGGCGCCTAACATCACGCTGCCAGTGGATTTCTCGGTCACGCCCACGTTGACGTCGACCTGGTCGGTGGTGCCCTGCACCGCCGGGGTCTCGATATTCACTTCGTTGAAGTAACCCAGGCGATTGAGACGGTCGCGCGACAGGTTGATCTTTTCGGCGTCGTAATACGCGCCTTCCATCTGGCGCACTTCGCGGCGCACCACTTCGTCGCGGGTCTTGGTGTTGCCCGAGACGTTGACGCGATTCACGTACACGCGGCGGCCCGGATCGACGAACAGGGTGAACGCGACCGTGCGCTTGTCCTTGTCGAGGTCGGGCACCGCGTTGACGTTGGCGAAGGCATAGCCGTCGTTGCCAAGACGGTCGCCAATGGCTTTCGTGGTCTCGGTCAGACGGTCGCGCGCGAATACCTCGCCTGGCTTGATGGTGATGAGCTTTTTCAGTTCGGCTTCCGGCACCAACATCTGCCCGGCCAGCTTGACGTCGGATACCTTGTACTGGGGTCCCTCGGTCACATTGACGGTGATGTAGATGCCCTGCTTATCCGGGGAAATCGACACCTGGGTGGAATCGACATTGAACTCGAGGTAACCGCGATTGAGGTAGAACGAGCGCAGGGCCTCGATGTCGCCGGCCAGGCGCGTCTTGGAATACTGGTCGTTCTTGGTGTACCAGGTCAGCCAGCCCGGCGTGGTCGAGGTGAGCTGCTTCAGCAGTTCCTTTTCCTTGAACGCCTGGTTGCCGACAATGTTGATTTGCTGAATCTTTGCGCTGTTGCCTTCCACCACGTCGAACTGCACGGCGACGCGGTTGCGCTCCAGCGGCGTCAGGGTGGATTTGATTTCGACTGCATATTTGCCGCGGTTGAAGTATTGCCGCTGCAATTCCTGCTCGGCCTTGTCCAGGAGAGAGCGGTCGAGCACACGGCCTTCCGCCAGTCCGGTGTCCTTGAGCCCTTTCTTCAAATCATCCTGCGAAAACTCCTTGATGCCGGTGAGGGTGATCGTGGCGATCGAAGGACGCTCCTCGACCGTGACGATCACCACACCGTCGCGCGCTTCCAGCCGTACATCCTTGAAAAAACCGGTGGCGTAAAGCGCCTTGATCGCCGCGGCGGTCTTCTCGTCGGTCATCGTGTCGCCGACCTTGACCGGCAGGTAGCTGAATACCGTGCCCGCCTCGGTGCGCTGGATCCCTTCGACCCGGATGTCCTTGACGACAAAGGGCTCTGCTGCGAATACGGGCTGCACGGCGAATACGACGGCAAGGGCAAGCGTCAAACGGTTCAGGATCATGGTTGTTATCATCCGCCTATCAGGCGTTGCAAATCGTTGAACAGGGCAAACGACATCAGCAGAAGCAGGAGCATCATGCCGACTCGGCTCCCTATTTCCATGGTGCGCTCGGACACCGGGCGACCGGTCAAAACTTCGGCAACATAATACATGAGGTGCCCCCCATCCAACAGCGGGACGGGCAGCAGATTCAGCACCCCCAGACTCACGCTCACCAGCGCCAGAAATCCGACAAAACTGATCCACCCGAGCGTGGCGCTCTGGCCGGCATAGTCGGCAATGGTCAGCGGACCCGACAGGTTTTTCCAGGATACCTGTCCCAGCACCATACGCCCCATCATCTCCAGCGTGAACAGGCTCATGTCCCAGGTTTTTTCAGCGCCACGTCCCAGCGCCTCGACCGGGCCGTAACGCACCTCGGTCATCAGGTCGTCCATCAACGAAGGATCGACCTTGGGACCGGCGCCGATCTTGCCGACACGCTGGCCATTTTCATCCACTGTATCGGGCACGACCGTCAATTCGCGCATTTTCCCCTCGCGTTCGTATTCGATACGCAAGGATTGCGACGGATGCTGGCGAATCAAGTTCACCCAGTCCTGCCAGGTCGCCACGGCTTCCCCGTTGGCGGCGATCAGCCGGTCTCCGCTCTGGAAGCCTGCCCGCGCCGCCGCGCCGCCGGGCAGCACCTCGCCGATGACCGGATCGATCTCGGGGTCGTAACGCACGATCCCGAGCGGGCGCAGGGTGTCCCGTTCCAGGTTCTCGGTATCCATGGGCGGTGCGTCAAGCCGTACGCTGCGGCCATCGGCCAATTCCAGCGCAAGCGGATCACCCGCCACACCGGCACGCAGCAGTTCCAGCCGCAGATCCTGGAAGGATGGGGTGTCGGCGCCATTGACGCGGCGGATTTCATCCCCTGACACCAGTCCCGCCTGCGCGGCCGGCGTGCCGCCCGGCGGCTCGCCGATCAGCGGCTTCATCGCAGGCATGCCATGCAGGAACAGCGCCCAGTAGAACACGATGGCCAGCAGGAAATTGGCGATCGGGCCCGCCGCGACGATGCCGATGCGGCGCCAGACACTCGCCCGATTGAAGCTGCGATGCGCCTCAGCGGCCGGGACCTCGCCTTCGCGTTCGTCGAGCATCTTGACGTAACCGCCAAAGGGTAGCGCGGCCAGCGCCCATTCGGTCTGGTCGCGGCCGAAACGGCGACTGAACAGCGGTTTGCCGAATCCAAGCGAAAAACGCAGAACCTTGACGCCAGCCAATCGGGCCGCCAGATAGTGGCCGAATTCGTGTACCACCACCAGAATGGCGATAGCGACCAAAAACCATACAACGGTATGTAGCACGCTCATGCGCAAGTCTCCAGATAGGCGCCCGCCACACGGCGTGCCTGGCGGTCGGCCTCGAGCAGGTCGTCCAGCGTGGCCGCCGGGCCACCCGCCAGCGTGTCCAGCGCGTGGGCAATGCTGGCGGCGATGGCGGGGAACGGAACTACGCCGTCGAGAAAACGTGCTACCGCGACTTCGTTGGCAGCATTCAACACTGCCGCGGCGTTGCCGCCCGCGGCGAGTGCGTCGAAGGCCAGTTGCAGACAGGGGAAGCGCGCCGTGTCGGGCGCCTCGAAGGTCAGCTGCCTGCCCATCAGTTCGAGCCCCGACACACCGGCGTCGATGCGCTCGGGAAAACCCAGCGCGTACGCGATCGGCGTGCGCATGTCGGGCGTGCCCATCTGCGCGATCACCGAGCCGTCGGCGTATTCGACCATCGAATGCACGATGCTCTGCGGATGTACCACCACCTTGATCTGCTCGGGGCGCGCATTGAACAGCCAGCGCGCCTCGATCACCTCCAGGCCCTTGTTCATCAGGCTGGCCGAGTCAACCGATATCTTCCTGCCCATCACCCAGTTGGGGTGGGCCACCGCTTGCGCGGGGGTGGCGGCGGCGATCGCCTCGGCCGACAGCGTGCGAAACGGACCGCCGGATGCGGTCAGCCACAGCGCCCTCACCCCGGCACGCTGGAAGTCGCCATCGAAGTCGCGCGGCAAAGCCTGGAAGATGGCGTTGTGCTCGGAATCGATCGGCAGCAGCTCGGCGCCGCTGGCGGCAACGGCGTCCATGAACAGCTGGCCGGACACCACCAGGGTCTCCTTGTTGGCCAGCAGAATCCGCTTGCCGGCCTGGGCCGCTGCCAGCGTCGCTGGCAGGCCTGCCGCGCCCACGATCGCCGCCATCACGGTGTCAACCTCGGGTGCGATCGACACCTCGGCCAGCGCGGTCGCGCCCTCGAGTACCTCGACCGCCAAACTTTCGGCAGTCACCCGATCGCGCAGGGCAGCGGCGGCGGCAGGCTCGCTCATCACCGCGAAACGTGGACGGTGCGTGCGAATCTGCTCCACCATGCGTTCAACCTGGGTCGCGCCGCTAAGGGCGAACACCTTGAAACGATCGGGGTGACGCGCCACGACATCGAGCGTGTTGACGCCGATGGTGCCGGTGGCGCCCAGGATGGTGAGGACACGCGGTTTCATGCCGCTTTCATTCATGTGGAATGTTCCAGCCACATCCACATGCCCGTGGCAATCGGCAAGGTGGAAGTCAGTGCATCGATCCGGTCGAGCACGCCGCCGTGACCCGGCAACGTGTCGCCACTATCTTTCATGCCCGACATACGCTTGATCCACGACTCGAACAGATCGCCCAGTACCGACAGGTAGAGCAGCCCCCACACCATGAAAAGCAGCGGCCGCACAGGCAGGGCACTCCACAGACTCAAGGCGACGGCATACACGGCCAGTGCCACGAGCGCCCCTCCCACGCCTTCCCAGGTCTTGCCGGGACTGATGGCGGGTGCAAGCTTATGACGTCCGAACAGGCGCCCGGAGAAATAAGCAGCGGTATCGGCGATCCAGACGACCGCCATCACGCCCAGTAGTACGGCAGGCCCGCGCGCATGCAAATAGAGCAACGCCGCCCAGGTCGGCAGCAGAATCACGACCCCGATCGCGGCACGCACGAACACGTGGGATGCCTTCCAGCGTCCCAACAGCCACAGGGGGGCAACCAGCAACCAGAAAACGATGGCCAGAACAATCAGGGCGGTCTGGAAAGCTGGCCAGCCTCCGGCCAGCCCATACGGCAACACCAGCGCGCACAGCGTCAGCAAGATGGCATAGACACGCGCAGACAGCGGTGGAAAATGGCTCAGGCGCGCCCATTCGTAAGCCGCCATCCCCACCACGCCTGCCATCAGGACCCCCCACAACCATGTGGGCGCCCACCATGCGGCCGGCACGAACACGGCCAGCAGCAATACGGCGGTGCCTATCCGGCGGAGAAGCGGCGTCATCGATGGCGTCTCCGGAATGGCCGTCACGACGCGGACCGCACCTGCTCGCTGGTGCGGCCAAAACGGCGTTCACGGGTTCGATAGGAGGCGATCGCTTCGTCCAGCGCCGCGGGATCAAAGTCAGGCCACAGTGCATCGGTGAAATAAAGCTCAGTGTAGGCCAGCTGCCACAACAGGAAATTGCTGATGCGCTGCTCGCCGCCGGTGCGGATGAACAGGTCCGGCTCGGGCATGTCGGCGATACTGAGTTTCTGCGCCAGCGCCGCTTCATCCACCTCGTCCGGCGACACGCCGGCCGCCATCAATTTCTTCATCGCCTGCACAATGTCCCAGCGTCCGCCGTAATTGGCCGCGACGGTGAAGGTTAGGCGGGTGTTGTCGCGCGTCAGCGCCTCCGCGTCACGGATCAAGGCCTGGATACGCTCGGAAAAACCCGACAGGTCGCCGATGACGCGGAAACGGATGCCATTTTCGTGCAGTCGCGCAACCTCATTTTCCAGTGCGCGCATGAACAACTCCATCAACAGGGTGACTTCTTCCTGCGGACGCCGCCAGTTCTCGGAACTGAAAGCAAATACCGTGAGATGCGACACGCCGCGCTCGGCGCAGGCGCGGATCACACCGCGCAGCGCCTCGACCCCCTTGCGATGCCCGGCGACACGCGGCATCAACCGGCGCTTCGCCCAGCGACCGTTGCCATCCATGATGATGGCGATGTGCCGCGGCACGTCAGTGTCGGCAGGTGTCGCTTGTTTCTTGCGGGTAGACACGCCGGATATGCTCGCCTGACTGCTCAGACCGCGAGCAGGTCCTTCTCTTTGTCGGCCAGCATCTTGTCGATCTCGCCGATGAACTTGTCCGTCAGTTTCTGCACTTCGTCCTGGGTACGGCGCTCTTCGTCCTCGGTCGCGGTCTTGGCCTTGACCATGTCCTTCAACGTGCCATTGGCGTCACGGCGGATGTTGCGTACCGCGACGCGCGCGTTTTCCGCTTCGCCGCGCACGACCTTGATCAGATCCTTGCGACGTTCCTCGGTCAGCGAAGGCATCGGCACGCGGATGATGTCGCCGTGTGTCGCCGGATTCAGGCCCAGATCGCCATCGCGAATCGCCTTCTCGATCTTGCCGACCATGTTCTTTTCGTACGGCTGCACACCCAGCGTGCGCGAATCGATCAGCGATACGTTGGCCACCTGCGGCACCGGCGTCGGGTTGCCGTAGTAGTCGACCATGACATGGTCGAGAATGCCGGCATGCGCACGCCCGGTACGCACCTTGGCCAGATCGTTCTTCAGCGCTTCCAGCGACTTGCCCATTTTCTGTTCGGCAGACTGCTTGATATCGGCAATGGTGGTTTCAGCCATTTCAGCTCCTCAATGGTTGCTTACCCGCGTACCCTCGTCCTCGCCCATCACCACGCGCTTCAGCGCGCCGGGTTTGAAGACGTTGAACACGACGAGCGACAGTTTCTGTTCACGGCACAAGGCAAAGGCGGCGGTGTCGAGCACGCCGAGATTGTTGGCGATCGCCTCGTCGAAACTCAGAGTCTCGTAGCGGCGGGCATCCGCATCCTTCTTGGGGTCGGCGGTATAGACGCCGTCGACCTTGGTCGCCTTCAGCAACAGGTCGGCGCCGATCTCGGCCGCGCGCAGGGCAGCGGCGGTATCCGTGGTGAAAAACGGATTGCCCGTGCCACCGCCGAAAATCACCACCCGTCCGGCTTCCAGATCTCGCACCGCTGCATCGCGTTCGAAATCCTCGCCCAGGTGTGCAATGTGCACGGCCGTCTGCACGCGTGCCTCGACCCCGGCCTGCTGCAGTGCATCCTTCAGCGCCAGCGCATTCATCACTGTCGCCAGCATGCCCATCGAGTCGGCGGTGGCACGGTTCATTCCGGACAGCGCGCCGGTGGCGCCGCGGAACAGGTTGCCGCCGCCGACCACGATGCCGACCTGCACGCCCAGCGCAACGACTTCACGAATCTGTCCGACAAAGCCGGCCATCGTTCCGGCGTGATAACCAAAGCTGTCCGGCCCCATCAGGGCCTCGCCGGACAGCTTCAGCAGGATGCGTCGCACCGGCGCCATGCCTCGTCAGACCTTGGAGGCGGCCGCAACTTCAGCGGCGAAGTCGGACACCTTCTTCTCGATGCCCTCGCCCACCACGTACATCACAAAGCCGTGGCACTGCGAGTTCTTCGACTTCAGCACCTGCTCGACGGTCTGCTTGTCATCCTTGACGAAGGGCTGCGACAGCAGGGTGACTTCCTTGAGGAACTTCTGCACCGTGCCTTCGGCAATTTTTTCCAGCATGGCTTCCGGCTTGCCGGCTTCCTTGGCCTTCTCGATCGCGACGCGGCGCTCCGTCTCAATGAGCTCCGGCGCCACGCCCGAGGCATCCAGCGACTTCGGCTTGGACGCCGCGATGTGCATCGCGATGTCGCGCGCCAGTGCTTCGTCGCCGGTCACGTCGACCAGCACGCCGATCTTGCCGCCATGGATGTAGCTGGCGAACTTGCCCTGGCCGCTCAGACGCACGAAGCGGCGTACCGACATGTTCTCGCCGATCTTGCCGACCAGTTCGGTGCGGAAGGCTTCCACCGTGGCACCCTTGTAGGGCAGCGCGGACAGCGCGGCGACGTCGGCCGGATTCTGTTCCAGCACCATGCCGGCGAGCGCATTGGACAGCGCCATGAAATCGTCGTTCTTCGCCACGAAGTCGGTTTCGCAGTTGACCTCGACCATGGCGGCCGACTTTCCGTCGGCGCTGATGGCAATGGTCACGATCCCTTCGGCGGCCACGCGGCCGGCGCTCTTGGCGGCCTTGTTGCCGAAACGCACGCGCAAGATTTCCTCCGCCTTCTGCATGTCGCCGCCGGCTTCCGACAGCGCCTTCTTGCAGTCCATCATCGGCGCATCGGTTTTCTCGCGCAGATCCTTGACCATGCTTGCAGTGATTTCTGCCATTTCGAACTCCCAATCCAGTTTCAAACAATTCAATACGGAAAGAGGGGCAGACGCCCCTCCTCGAATACGCTCGCCGGGAAACGACCCCGGCGATGTTGCAACGCGTCGCGTTTACTCAGCGGCGACGTCGCCTTCTTCTTCCACCTCGACGAACTCTTCGCCGCCGGTGATTTCGCTGATGACCTGGGCCCGGCCTTCCAGCGCCGCATCAGCCATGCCGCGGGCGTACAGGCGAATCGCCCGCGCCGAGTCGTCATTGCCGGGAACGATGTAGTCCACGCCTTCCGGGCTGTTGTTGGTGTCGACCACGCCGATCACCGGGATACCCAGTTTCTTGGCCTCGACCACGGCGCCCTTCTGGTAGCCGACGTCGATGATGAAAATCGCATCGGGCAGGCCGCCCATTTCGCGGATGCCGCCCAGGCTGCGGTTCAGCTTGTCGACTTCGCGCTGCACCGTGAGGATTTCCTTCTTCGACAGACGGCCCGGTTCGGCCAGAGAGGCTTCCAGCTCGTTCAGGCGCTTGATCGACTGCTTGACCGTCTTGAAGTTCGTCAGCATGCCGCCGAGCCAGCGCTGGTCGACATAAGGCATGCCGGCGCGCTGCGCTTCTTCGCGCACGATGTCACGTGCGGCGCGCTTGGTGCCGACGAACAGCACGTTGCCCTTGTTGGCGGCCAGCTGACGGACGAATTTCTGCGCCTCCTGGAACATCGGCAGCGACTTTTCCAGGTTGACGATATGGATCTTGTTGCGATGGCCGAAAATGAACGGGGCCATCTTGGGGTTCCAGAAGCGGGTCTGGTGGCCGAAATGGACACCGGCCTCCAGCATTTGGCGCATGGTGACAGACATGAAAATCTCCTAAAGGGTTGAGCCTCCACCCGTCAGCAGCCGCGTGTGTACGTTTGAACACGCCGCCACCCTTTAATGACAGGTGTGCGAATTTGTCCGAACCATTTCGGACAGCCCGCGATTCTAATTCGAACGGACACTTATATCAAGGCGCCCGGCTGCGGCAGAGCAATCTGCAGCCACACCGCCAGCCCGCCGCCGGGCCGGTCCTGCAGGCTGACCTCCCACCCTTGCGCGGCCGCCAGCTGGCGCACGATCGCCAGGCCTAGCCCGGAGCCGCCTGTGCCGACGTTACGTGAGGCTTCGAGCCGGTAGAACGGGCGGAATACGGCCTCCTGTTCCGCGACAGGGATCCCGGGGCCGCGATCGAGCACGCCGATGCGGCATAGGCCATCCTCAGTCTCGGCCTGCAGGGTCACGGGCTGGCCGCCGCCATAACGCAGGGCATTTTCCAGCAGATTGGCCAGAATGCGGCGCAAGGCGCCGACAGGCACCTCGAGCGTGATATCCGCCGCCTCGATCTGCACGTGATCGGCCGCGCCGGGCGTGGACCGCACCAGATCGGCCAGCAGATCAGCCAGCGCCACCCGCCGGGCAACCTCATGGCCGAAGCCACGCGCCAGCGTCAGCACGTCGCCGATCAGGCGGTCCATCGCTTCGATGTCGCCTTCCACCTGCGCCGCCAGTTCCGTGCTCGGCTTCTCCACCAGCATTTCCACCGCCAGCCGCAACCGTGCCAGCGGCGTGCGCAGGTCGTGCGACACGCCGGCCAGCAACACGGTACGGGCAGCCAGCAGGTCCTCCACCTGCTTTGTCATCTCGTTGAAGCGGCGGCTCAGGACGGCGATTTCACGCGGCCCGGTTTCGGGCAGACGCTCCGGCGTCTGCCCGCGGCCCAGGGAGGTAACCGCCTGCTGCAGCCGCTGCAGCGGCCGGGTGGTCCGACGGGCCAGCCACCAGGCCGCAAGCAGGGTCAGCAACGTGCCACCGGCCAGCGAGGCCAGCACGGCATGGATCGGGCGCGGACCGATGCGGCTGTGGGGAAATCCTACCGACAGATGTCCGTCACCGGCAGGCAGTGACGCCCAGAACCATTCCTGCCCCCGGATTTCCTCGCGCGAGGTCGCGATCGGCCCGCCCACTCGCGCACTCAGGGACGCCACCAGGAAGCGCAGATAGGGTTCCCGCCACGAAGGCGGCACGGGATTGTGCGGCGGCTCGGCGCGCAGCGCCAGCGCATGCGAGCGTGCCAGTTCGATCTCGAAAGCCGGACGGGTAACCGGTGGCAGTTCGCTCCAGGTCTGCGCAGACAGCGTCATCAGACCCGCGAGGTCGGCCGCCGAACGACGCGCCATCGGCAACATCAAAAAGTAGGTGATGGCCGATGCCACCAGCAATTCGAAAAGGATGAAGAATGCCAGCAGCAGCAAGGCATTCTGCTGCGTCAGGCTCAGGCGCGACGACAGCCTCACGTCTCGCCGCCGCGCGGATTGAACAGGTAGCCCTCGCCGCGCACGGTGCGGATGTAAACGGGCTCGGCGGAATCGGGTTCGATCTTGCGGCGCAAGCGGGTGACGCGGGTATCGACGCTGCGGTCGAACGGATCGCGCTCGTAGCCTTTCAGCATATCGATCAGCGTGTCGCGCGACAGCACCCGCAGCGGGTGCTCGATGAAGATGCGCAACAGGGCGAATTCGGCGGTCGACAGTTTCACCTCGACGCCGTCGCGAGTGAGCCGGTGGCTGGCCGCATCCAGCCGATACGGCCCGAAGCTGGGCAGCGCCGGCTGCGGGACAGCCTCGGCCTGTCCCTGGCTGCGCCGCAGCAGCGCACGCAGGCGGGCCAGCAGTTCGCGTGGACTGAAAGGCTTGGCCAGGTAGTCGTCGGCCCCCATTTCCAGGCCCACCACGCGATCGATCTCCTCGCCGCGCGCCGACAGCATGAGGATCGGCACGTTCGACTGGCTGCGCAGACGGCGCGCCAGCGACAGTCCGTCCTCGCCCGGCATCATCAGGTCGAGCACGATAGCATCCGGCATGCTGCGCTCCAGCGCCTGCCACATGGCCGTTCCGTCCATTGCCGTCTCTACCGCAAACCCGCTGTCGCCCAGGTATGCCTCCAGCAAAGTGCGCAGCCCCGGATCGTCGTCCACCACCAGGATGCGTGCCGCGGCGAGTGCCGTCACAACGCACTCCGGGCAGGGTTGGGCACAACAGGCTTGAACGATTGCATCATGCGACATCCGGATTGGAGGCGGGTTACGGTTTTCGGGCCTTGCGCCCGATGTTTTTATCCTACTCCACAACAGGGCCTTTCCGGCCCGCCTGTCACAAACGGACACACACTGGCACGCAGTGCCATCCAGCCGACATTGCACAGCGACACAACCGACCCATACTGCATTCCAACCGCAATCCCGCGGCCTCAACGAAACCGAACCGCACATGACCCTGCCCCGCCTGAGCCTGCTCCTTGTCCCGTCCGTTCTGGCCCTTGCCATGCCGACACTGGCCGAGGCACGCCAGGGCAGCGCGAACATCGTGCAGCCTCGCCCTCTCAACCTGTCGTTGCCGCGCGACCCCCCACACCCTCCCGGTACAAGTCCGGTCGACGAGGCGGTACAGCGTAATCTGCGCGCGCCAACGCCAACCCAGGACAGTCGGCAGGCTCCCGTCCGCCTGCCTTATGGCGCGGGCTACGAGCATCGCCACCCGGAAATGGGCGGCGCGGCGCCAGGCATCAGTCCCGGTACCGCCCCTGGCGCCGGCACCGGACGACGGGGTCGTTAATCCCACCCACTTTAAGGAGTGCACCATGAAATCGACAAAAATCCTTTCCGTCATCCTGCTTGCCGCCGGCCTGGCCAGCGGCACAGTCCACGCCAAGGGCGGCCACGCCGGCATGGGGGGCGGCATGGGAATGGGCAATACCGGAATGTCCTACCCTGATTCGACACAACGCAAGGAAACGCGCACCCAAAGCCGCGATGAAAAGCGCATCCAGACGCGCGATGGCGCCCAGGCCAACAGTGCGCAGCGTAACCAGAACCGCGACCAGATCCGCACCGAAACCCGCGAACAGGTTCGTAGCAGCGGTGCGTCATCCGCGGGCCAGTAGGGACGGCGCAGATAGCCGGCGCAGTTTCCAGCCAGGCATGCAAGCGGGAATGCAGCAGTGCGTCCCCTGCTTGCATACCCCCAGACGTAAGCATGGTTTTTCCGGCACCTGTCGGGCGCGCTAGAATGCTGCTTTAAGCCCCGCATCCAGCCCAAACATCATGACTGTCACCATCAAAACCGGCGCCGAAATCGAAGGCATGCGCGTCGCCGGACGACTTGCTTCGGAAGTGCTCGACTACATCACGCCCTTCGTCAAACCCGGCGTCACCACGGGCGAGCTCGACCGCCTGTGCCACGACTACATGGTCAACGTGCAGGGCACGATCCCGGCGCCGCTGAACTACGCGCCGTCCGGCCACACCCCCTATCCCAAGTCGATCTGCACCTCGGTCAACAACCAGGTGTGCCACGGGGTGCCGGGCGACAAGGTGCTGAAGAACGGCGACGTCGTGAACCTCGACATTACCGTCATCAAGGACGGCTGGCACGGCGACACCAGCCGCATGTTCGCGGTGGGCGAGGCCTCGATCCAGGCCAAGCGCCTGATCCAGATCACCTACGAAGCGATGTGGGTCGGCATCGACCACGTCAAGCCGGGCGCCCGTCTGGGCGACATCGGTCACGCCATCCAGCGCTTCGCCGAAAACCATGGCTACAGCGTGGTACGCGAGTTCTGCGGCCACGGCATCGGTCTCAATTTCCATGAGGACCCGCAGGTGTTGCACTACGGCAAGCCCGGCACCGGCCTCGTGCTGGAACCTGGCATGACCTTCACCATCGAGCCGATGATCAACGCCGGCCGCCGCGACATCCGCCAGATGCCCGACGGCTGGACCATCGTCACCAAGGACCGCAGCCTCTCTGCGCAGTGGGAACACACGATCCTGGTGACCGACAACGGCTACGAAGTCCTGACCGTCTCGGCCGGCACCCCGGCCGTTCCCGACCACATCCGTCACGCTGCGTGAGCAAACGGCCGTTCGCCGATCTTCGCGAGCGGCTCAAATCGGGCCGCGCCGATCTGGCTGCGGCTTTCCTGCGCAAATCCACCGCCCACTACCTGAGCCGCCACGCTGCGTTGGTCGACAGCGTGCTGATCGAACTCTCGGCACGGCTCGCCCTCCCCCCCACGTTCTGCCTCGCGGCCGTCGGCGGCTACGGACGCGGCGAACTGTTCCCCGGTTCCGACGTGGACGTGCTGATGGTTCTGCCCCATGACCCCACCCCCGACCAGCAGGCCACGCTGGAAAACTGGGTGCAGGCCTGCTGGGACGTCGGATTGGAGATCGGCCACAGTGTACGCACGGTCGACGCCTGTCTGGCCGAGGCCGCGGACATCACGGTGGAAACCAACCTGCTGGAGGCGCGCTTCGTGTGCGGAGCTGCGGACCTGTTCGACGAATTCGGCCGCCGCTTCCAGGCACGTTTCGACGCCCAGCATTTTTTCGACGGCAAGCTGGCCGAGCAGCAGGCCCGCCATGCACGTTTCGACGACAGCGCCTACAAGCTCGAACCCAACCTGAAGGACAGCCCCGGCGGCCTGCGCGACCTGCACACCATTCATTGGCTGGCGCAGGCCTGCGGCATCCAGGGCAGCTGGAGCGGCATCACGCGCGCCGGACTGCTCACCTCTGCCGAGGCGCGCCGCATTGTGCGCGAGGAATATTCGCTGTCGGCCTTGCGCATCCATCTGCATCTCCTGGCCGGACGACGCGAAGACCGCCTCGCCTTCGATTACCAGACCGAGCTCGCTACGCGGCTGGGGCTCGCCGCCACTGCACACAAGCGCGCAGGCGAACGCCTGATGCAAGGGTATTACCGGGCCGCCAAGCTGATTCAGCGCGTCAATGACATCCTCATCCAGTCGCTGCGCGTACGGCTGTTCCCGGTGACCGCGCCGCCCGAGCCGATCGATGCCGATTTCCAGTTGCGCGCCAACCTGCTCGAAGCGCGCGCAGCCGACCTGTTCGAGCACAAACCGGATGCTCTGCTGCGCGCCTTCATTGTCTATGCCCAGCACCCGACGCTTGCCGGTTTCGAGCCGGCAACATTGCGCGCGCTGTGGCGCGGCAGCACCCGCATCGACGCCGCCTTTCGCGCCGATCCGCTGCATCGCGCCCTGTTCATGACGCTGCTGCGCCAGCCGCTGGGCCTCACCCGGGCGCTGCGCGCGATGCATCGCTATGGCCTGCTCGGTCGCTACATCCCGGCATTCGGCCGCGTCGTCGGACAGATGCAACACGACCTCTTCCACGTCTACACGGTCGACGAACACATCCTTACCGTACTGCGCAACGTGCGGCGCTTCACCGTGGCGGATCTGGCGCACGAATTCCCGCTTGCCAGCCGGCTGATCGCCGCGTTCGACAAGCCCGAACTGCTCTACCTGGCCGCCCTGTTCCACGACATCGCCAAGGGGCGCGGCGGCGACCATTCCGAACTGGGCGCGGTCGCCGCGCGGCGGTTCTGTCGGCAGCACGGGCTCGAAAAGGCGGACAGCGAGCTGGTCGCCTGGCTGGTGGACATGCATCTGGTGATGTCGCGTACCTCGCAGAAAGAGGACATCAGCGACCCCGCAGTCATCGCCGCCTTCGCCGCCCGGGTCGGCGACGCGCGCCGGCTGGACGCCCTGTATCTGCTGACCGTGGCCGACATCCGCGGCACCAGCCCCAAGGTGTGGAACGCGTGGAAAGGCAAGCTGCTGGAAGACCTTTATCACGCCACCCATGCCCGGTTGGCCGGCAGCGACGCCGCGGTGGCGGACATTGCCGCCCGGCAGAACGAAGCACGGGTCAATCTCGCCCTGTATGGCCTGCCGGCCAGCGCCGCCGATGCGTTGTGGCAGCATCTCGATGAACGCTATTTCGTCCGCTTCGACGCCCGCGACATGGCCTGGCAGGCGCGCATGCTGTGGCGCCGTACCGACAGTACTGACGCCATTGTGCGGGCGCGGCTGTCGCCGGCCGGCGAGGGCATCCAGGTGCTGGTCTACGCACCCGACCGGGCCGACATCTTCGCGCGTATCTGCGGCTTTTTCGCCCGTATCCAGTACACCATTCTCGAAGCCAAGATCCACACCACACGCAATGGTTATGCCCTGGACAGTTTCCAGGTGATGGACCTGGCCAATCGCGGCATCCATTACCGCGATTTCCTGAATTTCGTGGAATACGAACTGGCGCGCGATCTCGACCCTACGCGTCCGATACAGCCTGTGCCGCGCGGCCGCCTGTCACGCCATCAGCGTCACCACCCCTACCCCACCACGGTACAGCTGGAAGCCGACGCACAGGGCCACGGCCATATGCTGTCGATCACCTGCGCGGATCGCGGCGGCTTGCTATTCGCGGTGGCAGAAGTGCTGATGCGACATGACGTGAACGTCTATGCCGCCAAGATCGACACCCTGGGCGAACGGGTGGAGGATACGTTTCTGATCCGGGGCGCCGCCTTGCAGACGCCCGCGGGCCGCGAGGCGTTGGAAGCCGAGACGATCGAAGTGCTGAAGTGAACTGCGTCGGACCCTAGACGGCCGGGCGCGCGTATTCGTCGACGTAACGGCCGCGCGACGGTGTTTTGCGGGCAGGCGGTGATTTCTTGCGTACGCCGTCGGCCGGCTTCTTGACCTTTTCATCCACGTCGGGCTTGACGCGATTGCGCCCGCGCCCGGGGCGAACCGACGTACTGACCCCCGCCACATCGGCGAGACTCAGGCCGGAATACCGTTCGTAATCTTGAAACAGGCTCATGCCGCCTCCCGCCATTCCTTGAGGCTGCCGGCCAGCGTGCGCGTCAAGGCGATGAGGCTGCCCAGGGTATCAACGTCAGGCGTGGCCTCGCACAAACCGATCTTGCAGTCGGCATACACCGACAGGATCAGCAGGTTGTGCTGCATGTCCAACGGCAGCGCCAATGTGCCTTCGGCCAGTCCGGTCTGGATCGCGTGCCAGACGCTGCGGCTGGCTTCCAGCGCGGCCATGAGGCGCAGCGGGCGGTTGGGATCGGTCCAGTGCCGCTGCACGGCCATCAACTGGACAGCAATGTCGTCGAGCTGGGCTGCTTCGTCCATCATCACGTCGGCGTGGTGGATGTGACGCTGGGCCTGCTGGATCTGATGTTCCGGGATCATTGGGTGTCCTTGCTGCGTGTGCCGGGGCACATCGCCCACGGTTACGCTACAAGTTAGCGGCGAGGACCGTCGCAACTTTAGGCAAGCTAAATGCATGCCCGAAAGCGTCGAAAACCCGTCAATCGTCCTGCAGGGTTTGTCCCGGGAACAAGGTCTCGGTGAAGCCGAAAGCGCGCAGGTCACGGATACGCATCGGATACAGAATGCCGTGTAGATGGTCGACCTCGTGCTGCACCACACGGGCATGGAAATCGTTCACGCTGCGATCGATCGGCTGCCCGGTGGCATCGAAGCCCTGGTAACGCAGGGATACGTGGCGCGGCACGAGCCCGCGCATGCCCGGCACCGACAGGCAGCCTTCCCAGCCCTCTTTCATGACATCGGACAGGGGTGTCAGCACAGGGTTGATCAGCACCGTGAAAGGAACGTTCTCGGCTTCCGGATAACGCGGATTGGCGGCAACTTCGAATATCACCACCTGCAGGCCGATGCCGATCTGTGGCGCCGCCAGCCCGGCCCCGTTCAGCGAGCGCATGGTGTCCTGCATATCGACAATCAATTGCGTCAGTTCGGGCGAGGAAAAATCCTCCACCGGACGCGCCTGCGCAAGCAGGCGCGGATCACCCATTTTCAGGACCTCGCGGATGGCCATGGCTGCTCCAGCTGTTGCAGGTCTGCGGGCGCCAACCAGCGCCAGCCGCCGGGCGGCAGGTCTGCGGGCAGGGCGTGGCTGCCGATGGCTTCGCGATGCAGCGTCTCGACCCGATTCCCTGTCGCCGCGATCATGCGTTTGACCTGATGGTATTTGCCTTCGGCGAGTGTCAGGCGCAACGTGCACGCATCGAGTCTGTCGCAGGCCAGCGCGGCGATCGGCACCGGTTCGTCGTTCAATGCCACGCCTTGACGCAAGGCATCCAGCATGGCGTCGGTCACGGATTCAGCACAGGTGGCGCGATAGACTTTGGCAATGCCCTTTCTGGGCGAAATCATGCGGTGGATGAACTGGCCGTCATCGGAAAACAGCAGCAGGCCGGTGGTGTCCTGATCGAGCCGTCCCACGCACTGTACCCCGCGCTGCAGCAACGGCGCCGGCAACAGGGAAAACACGCTGGGGTGATGGCTGGGATGATGCGAGCACTCGTAGCCGGCCGGTTTGTGCATCAGCACATAGGCTTGCTCGCGAAACATCCAGGTCACGCCGTCGAGGGTCAGTTCCAGCCCTGCGGGATCGACCTCGGTCTCCGGATCGTCGCAGACCGCACCGTTGACCCCGACCGCGCCCGCCCGCACTTGGGCCACACAGCTCTTGCGTGAACCGAATCCCTGCGACTGCAGGGCGCGATAGAGTTTCATACGGTTCGCTTCATTCCATGCTCAGTACGTGCACAAGCCGGCCGCGTCGTCGGGGTCACGAGTTGTTCCAGCAGATGCCGCACCTGCAGCATCACTTCGCCCAGCACGGCCTGGATTTCACCCATCTGGATGCCTTCGGACGATAGTCCTCGGCCGGCCGCATGATTGACCACTGCGCCCACCGTCGCGTAGCAGAGCGCCAATTCGCGCGCCAGATAGGCTTCCGGCATGCCGGTCATGCCCACCATGTCGGCGCCATCGCGCTCCATACGGTTGATTTCGGCCGCTGTTTCCAGGCGCGGCCCCTGCACTGCGCCGTAGACGCCGCCGTCGCGCAGGCTGATGCCGGCGCGGACGGCGGCTTGCAGCAGCGCCACGCGCATGGCACCGCAATAGGGCGTCGTGAAATCGAGATGGGTCACCGGTTTGTCGCTGCCGACAAAATACGTGGCGGCACGGCTGTGCGTGTAGTCGATGATCTGATCGGGGATGACCAGCGTACCGGGGATCAGCTCGGGGTGTATGCCGCCGATCGTGGCCACCGACACCACACGGTCGACGCCATGTTCCTTCAGCGCCCACAGGTTGGCGCGATAATTCACATCGTGCGGCGGAATGGTATGGCCATAGCCATGACGCGCCAGGAAGATTACCTCCTGCCCGCAAATGCGGCCGAAGGTGAGTGCGCCCGAGGGTTCGCCGTAGGGCGTACGCGCCACCTGACGATGGGTGATTTCCAGATTGGCCAGTTGCGTAAGACCGGTACCGCCGATGATGCCCAGCATGTTATTTGTCCTTTAAAGCGTAAATGGCTGGAAGATTGCGCCACAATCCATACGCATCCATGCCGCAGCCGAACACGTAGCGATTGGGCACGTCCAGCCCCACAAAATCGGCCCGGATCGGTTTGTCTAATCCGTTGTCCTTGTTGGTCAGCACCGCCGACCAGACGTGCGCCGCGCCCATGCCCACGAGTTTGTCGCGGATCGCGGCCAGGGTTTCGCCTTCATCCAGGATATCGTCCAGCACCAGCACGTTGCGGCCGACCACATTCTGCCCCGGCAATACCCGCCACTCCACCTCGCCTCCCTCGGTCTTGCCGCGATAGCGGGTGACATGCAGGTAATCGAACTCCAACGGAAAGCGCAGCCGCGGCAGCAACTGGCCGGCGAATACCACCGCTCCACCCATGACGGCCAGCACCAGCGGAAACGTGTCCCGCAGTCCCAACGCGATCTCGCCTGCCAGGCGGTCGAGCACGGCCTGCACTTCGTCCTCCGATGCGATGCACTCGGCGTGGTCCAGCAGTTGTTGCGCGTCCAAGCTTGTCATGTCGCACCCGGAATTCCTGGAAAGTCGGCAGTCTAAGGGGTGTCAGCCGATGTTTCCAGAGTTTGCGCGGGTCGAGTAAGCTTGCGCCATGTCGACTTCAGCCTCTGATCCCAGCGACCTCGATGCCTCCGGCTGGCTGTCCGGCGCGCGCCACCTGCTTTCGCCGAATTGCGATGCGCGGCCGGAAGGTGCGGCGATCGAGCTCATCGTCATCCACAATATTTCGCTGCCGCCGGGCGTATTCGACGGCGAAGCGGTGATCGACCTCTTCACCAACCGGCTCGACTGGGACGCGCATCCGTATTACCAGGGTATTCGCGGTCTCGAAGTGTCCGCGCACTTCTTCATCCGCCGCGACGGCAGCCTGATCCAGTTCGTGCCGTGCGCGCTGCGCGCCTGGCACGCGGGCGCATCGAACTGGCAGGGACGCGAGCGCTGCAACGATTTTTCCATCGGCATCGAACTGGAAGGCAGCGACGATCTGCCTTTCACCGATGCCCAGTATGCGACCCTGATCCCGCTGCTGGCCACGCTCAAAACGGCCTACCCGATCCAGGCCGTGGTGGGCCACAGCGACATCGCGCCGGGCCGCAAGACCGATCCCGGCCCCCATTTCGCCTGGCATCGGCTGGATGCGCATACGGTCTGATCCGCTCGTCTGCATCGGCCTGCTTGCGTTGCTGCTTGCCGGCTGTGCGCCCACACTCAATCTCGACGCCCGACGCCTGCCCTCGCAGGCACTGTCCAGCCAGGCCGACAGCCCTCTGAAAACCCAGCTGGCGGCCTGGATTCCGCCTGGCGAATCGGGTTTTCATCTGCTGCAGAGCGGCCAGGCGGCATTGGCGGCCCGTCTGGCACTGGCACAGCGCGCCACCCGCACGCTGGATGTGCAGTACTACCTGTTCCACAACGACACCACTGGCAAAATGGTCGCCGCTTCGCTGCTGGCCGCAGCCGACCGCGGCGTGCGCGTGCGCCTGCTGATCGACGATATCGACACCGCCGACAAGGAACTGGGGCTCGCCACGCTGAATGCCCATCCCAATATCCAGGTGCGGCTGTTCAACCCCTTCCACACCCGCAGCACCAGCCTGTTGGTCAAGGGCTGGCAGGCATTGCGCGAAAACGTCCGCCTCAACCGCCGCATGCACAACAAGGTCTTCATCGCCGACAGCCAGGTCGGCATCACCGGCGGGCGCAACATCGGAGACGAATATTTCGGTGCCGACCGTGACCTCGCCTTCATCGACCTCGACGTCGTCGCTGCCGGCGCCATCGTCAACGCGCTGGCGCAGTCGTTCGACACCTACTGGAACAGCGAGGCCGCCGTACCCGCCTCCGCCCTGCCGATCACGCCTAGCGACAAGCGGCTGCAGCACACCGCCCGGCGTTTATATGAATTCAGTGCCCGGCAGTTCGACAGTGCGTATGGCCACGCCTTGACCGTGGCCGATCCCATTCCCCGGCTGTTGAAAGGCGACACGCCCTGGCGCATTGCACCTGCGGATTTCATCGTGGACCCGCCGGAAAAAGTGCTCAAGCACAGCAAATCGCCTTCCAATCTGTTGGTCGGACAGCTCGCCGGGCTCTGGGTCAACCCCACCCGGCATGCCCTCATCGTATCGCCCTATTTCGTGCCCGGCGCCGCGGGCATGGCCTATTTCGAATACTGGCGCAGCCAGGGCGTACAGGTCGACGTCCTGACCAACGCCTACGCCGCCAGCGACGTACCGATTGTGCACGCCGGCTATGCCAACTACCGCATTCCGTTGCTGGAGGCCGGCGTCAATCTCTACGAACTGAAACCGGTGGCCGAACCCATCGGCGGCCGCCTGCGCGACCTGCGCAGCGGCTCGTCGCGCGCCAGCCTGCACGCCAAGACGTTCGTATTCGACGACGAACACGTGTTCATCGGCAGCTTCAACTTCGATCCGCGTTCGACCCTGCTCAACACCGAAATGGGCCTGGTGATCCATTCGCCCGAACTCGCCCGCGAGGTCACCGACATGGCCGAAGATGCGATGCGGCCTGAACGCAGCTTCCAGCCACGACTCGTCGTCGAAACCGTCAACGGAAAGATCGACAGACACCTGCAATGGACCGACGTGCACCAGGGCAGGCCACGCACGTTCGACCGCGAACCCGACACCACCCCGATCCAACGCGGCCTGCTGCGCGTATTGCAGGCGCTGCCGATCGAGGAATACCTGTAAGCCACGGTAAAATCGGTTTTTCTGGTTTTGCTGGATTTACTATGCGACTCGGCACCCCGCTTTCCCCTTCCGCCACCCGTGTCATGCTCCTGGGCGCAGGCGAGCTCGGCAAGGAAGTCATCATCGCCCTGCAGCGCCTGGGCGTCGAAGTCATCGCCGTCGACCGCTACGTCAATGCGCCCGGCCATCAGGTCGCGCATCGGGCCTATGTGACCGACATGAGCGACCGCTCGGCGCTGCGCGCGCTGATCGAGGCCGAGAAACCGCAGCTGGTCGTGCCCGAAATCGAGGCCATTGCCACCGAGACCCTGTTGGAGATCGAGGCCGAAGGCTTGGCCGAGATCATTCCCACCGCACGTGCCGCCAATCTCACCATGAACCGCGAGGGCATCCGCCGGCTCGCCGCCGAGACCCTGAACCTGCCAACCTCGCCCTATGTCTTCGCCGACAGCCTCGCAGCGATGTCGGCCGCCGCGGAAAAGCTGGGCTACCCGGTAATCGTCAAGCCGGTGATGTCGTCGTCCGGCAAGGGCCAGTCGCGGGTGGACGACGCCAGCCAGTTGCAGGCCGCATGGGACGATGCCGCCAGCGGCGGCCGGGTGGACAAAGGCCGCGTCATCGTCGAGGGCGTGATCGATTTCGATTATGAAATCACGCTGCTGACCGTGCGCGCACGCGGGCCTTCGGGCGAGATCGAGACCCATTTCTGCGCACCCATCGGCCATGTGCAGGTAAAAGGCGACTATGTCGAATCATGGCAGCCGCAGGCGATGTCTGCCGCTGCGCTGCAACGCGCCCAGGAGATCGCCGCCGCCGTCACCGGCAACCTCGGCGGGCGCGGGCTTTTCGGCGTGGAACTGTTCGTCAAGGGCGACATGGTATGGTTCTCCGAAGTCAGCCCGCGCCCGCACGACACCGGCATGGTGACGATGGCTACGCAGCGGCAGAACGAATTCGAACTGCACGCGCGTGCCATCCTCGGCCTGCCGGTCGACGTCAGCCTGCGCGAGCCCGGGGCCTCGGCGGTGATTTACGGCGGCATGGACGCGACGGGCATTGTGTTCGATGGCGTCGCCGATGCGCTCGCCATGCCCGGTGTCGATATTCGGCTGTTCGGCAAGCCGCAGGCCTTCGTCCGCCGCCGCATGGGCGTGGCGCTTGCCACGGCCAAGACCACCGATAGTGCCCGCGACCGCGCCAAGGCCGCCGCCGCCGCAGTCAAACCCGCGAAAGGCTGAACGATGCAAACGCATTACGAACGCCTTGGCGGCAGCGAGGCCATTCGCCGCCTGGTCGATCGATTTTACGACCTGATGGACGAAGACCCGGATTACTACGGCATCCGCAAGCTGCATCCGGCCGATCTCACCGAATCGCGCAACAAGCTGTTCTGGTTCCTGTCCGGCTGGACCGGCGGTCCGCCGGAATATATCGACCGCTTCGGCCATCCCTTCCTGCGCCGCCGCCATATGCCCTTTGCCATCTGCGAGGCCGAACGCGACCAGTGGATGGGCTGCATGATCCGTGCCATGCAGGACGTGGGCGTGGATGCCGCCATGCAGCAGGAACTGACGGCCGCATTCTTCAAGACCGCCGACTTCATGCGCAACCAGCCTGGATGAACATGAAGCGGCTGACCGGCTGGGGAGGGCTGTTCGTTGTGCTGGCCGCACTTACCCTGCTGCCGTGGCTGGCGCTGGATGACGCACCCGCCATCGAGCCGCCGGCGCAATTCCGCCGCACCGACCTCGCCTGGATCAAATCGCTGTTCGAGAAACACGACCCGCGCGGCCAGACGCCCGACGTCGTCCAGAGCATCCAGCTCGACGAGGCCGAACTCGACCGGTTGCTCAACTACGCCGTCGAACTGCGCCGCGTCAGCGGCATTGCCGCCGAACTCACCCCGGGGCTGGCCACGCTTACTGCCACGCTCACCGTCCCGCCCAACCCGTTTGGGCGCTATCTCAACATCACCGCCGAAGTGGCGGATGTGCCCGGCGGCATCCGTATCCGGAGCCTGCAACTCGGCAGCCTGCCGCTGCCGGGCGCACTGGCCGACTGGACCGCGCGTCTGGCGCATCGCTGGCTGCGGCGCGACAAAACCTATGCCACGCTGGCCGATGCGTTCACCCGGGTGAGCTTCGACGAGAACCAGGCCACCCTGGATTACCGCTGGCGTCCCGAACTGCTGACCCGGATCGAGCGCAAAAGCGCCGAACTGCTGATCGCGCCGGAAGACCAGGCCCGCATGCTGGCCTATGCCGCCAGGCTGGACGCCTTGCTGAAGCCCCACCCGCGCGGCAGTACGGTGCCGCTGGTGAGCATCATGGGCCCGCTATTTACGTACGCCCTGCAAACTGGCAACGACGCACGCGAGGAAAACCGCGCCGCCCTCACTGCTCTGGCGGCATACTTGGGGGGGATCAGCCTGCCCAAGCTGCTGGAGGGCGACAGCCATTCGATCCGCCGGGCGCCGCGCGTACTGCTGTCGATCCACGGGCGGCGCGACTTTGCTGAGCATTTCGTGATTTCCGCCGCGCTGTCGGCCAACGGCGGCAGCCGTCTGGCCAATGCCATCGGCCTGATGAAGGAAGAAGAAGACGCCGACCGGGGCTCGGGCTTCAGTTTTACCGATCTGGCCAACGATCGTGCTGGCGTGAGGCTCGGCACCCACGCGACCGGCGATGCTGCGGCCCGGGTGCGGCAACTGCTGGCTGTCTCCCACAGTGACACCGACTTGCTGCCTGATTTTCGCGACCTGCCGGAATTCATGTCGCAGACCGAATTCGACCGCCGGTTCGGGCCTATCGGCAGCGCACGCTACGAGCAGATGATCGACCGCATCGATGCCCGCCTGGCCGCGCATCCGCTTGCCCAATAAATAGTCAAAAAACCCTGTTATAATGCCGGGTTTCCCGCAATCCGGCACCCCATCATGTCCCGCAAGCTCCGCAACATCGCCATCATCGCGCACGTCGACCATGGCAAGACCACGCTGGTCGACCAGCTCCTCAAGCAGTCCGGCACCTTCCGCGACAACCAGGCGGTTGACGAGCGCGTGATGGACTCCAACGACCTGGAAAAGGAACGCGGCATCACCATTCTGGCGAAGAACACCGCGATCACCTACGGCGACTACCACATCAACATCGTCGACACCCCCGGCCACGCGGACTTCGGCGGCGAGGTCGAGCGCGTGCTCGGCATGGTCGACGGCGTGGTGCTGCTGGTCGACGCCGTCGAAGGCCCGATGCCGCAGACGCGCTTCGTCACCAAGAAGGCGCTGGCCCTCGGCTTGCGCCCCATCGTCGTGATCAACAAGGTGGATCGCCCCGGCGCGCGTCCGAACTGGGTGGTGGACCAGACCTTCGACCTGTTCGACAAGCTCCACGCAACGGACGAACAACTCGACTTCCCGATCATCTACGCTTCCGGTCTCAACGGCTGGGCCTGCATGGACCTGAAAGATGCGCCGTCGAACGGCGGGAGCGCGGCCGACATGAAGCCGCTGTTCGACACTGTGCTCGCCCACGTGCCCACGCCGCCCGGTTCGGCCGACGCGCCGCTGCAACTGCAGATCGCCGCGCTGGACTATTCGACCTACACCGGCCGCCTCGGCGTCGGCCGCGTGCTGAACGGACGCATCAAGCCTGGCATGTCGGTCGTGGTGATGAATCACGAGGAACAGGTCGCCACCGGCCGCATCAACCAGGTGCTCGGCTTCCAGGGACTGGATCGCATCCCGGTGACTGAAGCCGAAGCCGGCGACATCATCATCATCTCGGGCCTCGACGACATCGGCATCGGCGTCACCATCTGTGACAAGGACAATCCGGTCGGCCTGCCGGTCCTGCCGGTGGACGAACCGACGCTGAACATGGACTTCATGGTGAACACCTCGCCGCTCGCCGGCACCGAAGGCAAGTTCGTCACCAGCCGCCAGATCCGCGACCGCCTGGCCAAGGAACTGCTGGTCAACGTCGCGCTGCGGGTCGACGAAACCGGCGACGCCGACGTGTTCCGCGTCTCCGGCCGCGGCGAACTGCACCTCACCATCCTGCTGGAAAACATGCGCCGCGAAGGCTTCGAGCTGGCCGTCGGCAAGCCGCGCGTGGTGTACAAGGAAATCAACGGCGAGAAATGCGAGCCGTACGAAAACCTCAGCATCGACCTGGAAGATGACACGCAGGGCGCGGTGATGGAAGAAATCGGCCGCCGCCGTGGCGAACTCACCAACATGGAGTCCGACGGCAATGGCCGCACCCGCCTCGAATACCACATTCCCGCGCGCGGCCTGATCGGCTTCCAGTCAGACTTCATGACCATGACGCGCGGCACCGGCCTGATGAGCCACGTGTTCGACGACTACGGCCCGGTGAAAGCCGACCTGCCCGGCCGCCACAACGGCGTGCTGGTGTCGCAGGACAACGGCGAGGCCGTCGCCTACGCACTGTGGAAACTGGAAGACCGCGGCCGCATGTTCGTCTCGCCCGGCGACAAGCTGTACGAAGGCATGATCATCGGCATCCACAGCCGCGACAACGATCTGGTGGTCAACCCGATCAAGGGCAAGCAGCTGACCAACGTGCGCGCCTCCGGCACCGACGAAGCCGTGCGCCTGACCACGCCGATCAAGCTGACGCTGGAGTCCGCGGTGGAATTCATCGACGACGACGAACTGGTGGAAATCACACCGAAGTCGATCCGCATCCGCAAGCGCCACCTGCAGGAACACGAGCGCAAGCGCGCCAACCGCGCGGCGGCGTAATCCGAAACCCGGCTTCGCGCCGGGTTTTTTTATGGCGGCACGGGTAAAATCCGCGCATGCAACCTGTCGAAATCGGCCTCCTCGCCGGCCTTGCCGCCCTCGTCCTCATGATCGCCATCCTGCTGCTTCGCCTGGGCGCGCTGCGGCGGGAGCAACTCGGATTGCCCGCGCTATTGGCTCAGGACATGGAAGCCCGCCACCGCGCGGTGCTGACCGACCTGCATACCGGCTTGTCACAGCAATCCGACCGCATGCAGACCCAGCTCGCCGCCTTGCAGGTCGCGCAAAGCGAACGGCTGGCGGAAACACGCGAAACCGTCACCGGCCAGTTCACCCTGTTCCAGACCGCGATGCTGGAAAAGCTGATCGAGCAGGGACGCGCCGAGCAGAGTCTGTTGCAGGACACGCTCAAAGGCATGACCGCGCACTTCAACGAGCGCGTGCAGCAACTGTCGCAGACGGTCGACGGCCGGCTGAACGAAATCTCCGGCAAGGTCGCCGAGCGGCTCGACGAAGGCTTCAAGAAAACCAACGAAACCTTCACCTCGGTGATGTCGCGGCTGGCGGTGATCGACGAAGCGCAGAAGAAGATCGAAGGACTGGCGTCCAATGTCGTCAGCTTGCAGGAAATATTGGGCGACAAGCGTTCGCGCGGCGCCTTCGGCGAAGTGCAGCTGGAAGCGCTGGTGCGCAACAGCCTGCCGCCCGACGCCTACGCATTCCAACACACCTTGAAGAGCGGCGCGCGCGCCGACTGCGTACTGATCCTTCCCGAACCGACCGGCTCCGTCTGCGTCGATTCCAAGTTCCCGCTGGAAAACTACAGCCGCATGTTCGACGACAGCCTGCCGCCGGCCGAGCGCGACGCCTCACGGCGACAGTTCAAGGCCGACGTCAAAAAGCACGTCGACGACATCGCCGCCAAGTACATCGTCGAGGGCGAAACCTCCGATGGGGCCGTGATGTTCCTGCCGGCCGAAGCGGTGTTCGCCGAGATCCACGCCTACCACCCCGACCTCGTCGAGCACGCGCAGAAGAAGCGGGTGTGGCTGACCTCGCCGACCACGCTGATGGCCGTGCTCAATACCGCGCGTGCGGTGATCCGCGATTCGGAAACCCGGCGCATGGCCCACGTCATCAAGGACGAGCTGGGCAAGCTGGCGAAGGATTTCGCCCGCTTCGACGAGCGCATGAAAAAACTCGCCACCCACATCGAGCAGGCCAACAAGGATGTGAGCGAGGTGCGCATTTCCAGCGACAAGATCAGTCGCCGCTTCCAGCAGATCGAACGGGTCGAGCTCGAGCACCCGGACGCCGCCAGCGCGCGCCTGCTCGACGACGACGAGTGAGGACAAGTGGATGAGCTGGTTTGGCCGCTGGCGCCGGGCCCGCATCCTCGCGCGGCACGCCATCCCGGTCGATGCCTTCGAGGCCGCGCTCGCCAATCTGCCGATCCTGCACCGACTGGATGCCTCGGAGCGGACACGCCTGCGGGAGTCCGCCAGCTTGTTCATCCACGACAAGACCTTTTCCGCAGCGGGCGACTCAGGGATCGATGATTCCATCCGGCTTGCCATCGCGTTGCAGGCCTGCTTGTTGACGCTCAACCTCGGCGAGGACAGCTACCGCAGCTGGAGCGAGATCATTCTCTATCCCGATGAATTTCTGCGTTCTCGTGAGGAAATGGACGAGGCCGGAGTGGTGCACCACTCGCGCGATATCCTGTCCGGCGAATCCTGGCTGGGCGGCCCTCTGGTGCTGTCGCGCGCCGACGTCGAAGCCAGCGGCCAGGCCGACGGTTTCAATGTCGTTCTGCACGAATTCGCGCACAAGCTGGACATGCTGAACGGCAACGCCAACGGGTTCCCGCCGCTGCATCGCGGCATGGATGCCGCTGCCTGGGCACAGGATTTCAGTACGGCCTACGAGGATCTGTGCAGACGCGTCGATTCAGGCGAGGACACGGCCATCGACCCCTACGCCACGGCCGATCCTGCCGAGTTCTTTGCGGTACTAACTGAAGTATTCTTCGAGACGCCGCACCTGCTCGATGCGGAATATCCGGCAGTTTACCAACAGCTGCAGCAGTTCTTTCGCCAGCATCCACTGGCAGCCATGCCCTCCGGGCAACGACTGGAATTCCATGAGCACGACTAAGCCCAATATCGCGGCACGCATGGATGGCATCGCGCCCTTCCACGTCATGGCCATCCTGGCGCAGGCCCAGGCACTCGAAGCCGCCGGGCGCGACATCATCCACCTCGAAATCGGCGAGCCCGACTTCGCCACCCCCGAGCCCATCGTCGAAGCCGGCATCGCCGCGCTGCGCGCCGGCCACACGCATTACACCGGCGCCCTGGGTTTAACGGCGCTGCGCGAAGCCATCGCGGGGTTTTATGCCACGCGCTGGCAGGCCACGGTCGATCCGGCGCGAATCGTGGTGACCCCCGGCGCCTCCGGTGCCCTGCTGCTGGCGCTGGGCCTCCTGGCCGGGCCAGGCGACGAGGTACTGATGGCCGATCCGGGCTATCCGTGCAATCGCCATTTCGCCGGGTTCTGCGATGCGCGCGCCGTCAGCATCCCAGTCGATTCCGACAGCGGCTTCCAGCTCACCCTCGAAGCCATCGAGCGCAACGCCACCCCGGCCACCCGTGCCGTATTGATTGCCAGCCCGTCCAATCCCACCGGCACCGGCATTTCAGCCGACGAGCTTGCACGCATCCACGACTGGTGCCACGCGCAGGGCGTGGCCTTGATTGTCGACGAGATCTATCTGGCGCTGACCTACGACGGCGATGAGCACACGGCCGCGCGCTGGGACGACGTGTTCGTCGTCAACAGTTTTTCCAAGTATTTCCTGATGACCGGCTGGCGGCTCGGCTGGCTGGCCGCACCTGCCTGGGCCATGCCGGCGCTGGAACGTCTGGCGCAGAACCTGTTCCTGGCGGCGTCCACCCCGGCCCAGCATGCCGCGCTGGCGGCCTTCTCGCCCGCGACGCTGGATCAACTCGAAACCCGCAAGGCCGAACTCCGGGCCCGCCGCGATTTTCTGCTGCCCGCCTTGCGCGAACGAGGCTTCGCCATTCCGGTGACCCCACAGGGCGCGTTTTACCTGTATGCCGACTGCAGCCGTTTCACCCAGGACAGCCACGCCTTCGCCGGCCAGTTGCTCGATCAGGCGGGCGTTGCGGTGACGCCAGGGATCGATTTTGGCCATTTTCACGCCGCGCGCCATGTCCGCTTTGCGTATACCCAGCCCCTGCCCCGGCTGGCTGAAGCCCTGACCCGGCTCGATCGTTTCTTGCAGGCATAAAAAAACCGGCCCAAAGGCCGGTTTTACGTTCCTGAACCTGGAATTACTTGGCAGCAGGAGCAGCAGCGTCAGCAGGAGCGGCCGGAGCAGCAGCGTCAGCAGGAGCGGCCGGAGCAGCAGCATCAGCAGGAGCGGCCGGAGCAGCAGCTTCCGGAGCGGGAGCGGGCGCAGCAGCTTCCGGAGCAGGAGCAGCAGCAGCGGGCGCTTCAGCGGGAGCAGCAGCTTCTTCTTTTTTGCCGCAAGCGGTCATGGAAACAGCCAGCAGAGCAGCCAGGAGAACGGAATATTTCATTTGATTTCCCTTTATTACGAATATAAAAACCCACACCAGAGATCGGTCCGGGACTTGAGATCCAGCCGACGCGCGGAATTCTAACAAATCGGCAAAAGAAAACCACAATCTATTAATTTTCTTCCATTGCGAAAAATTTGCGTTGTGTAATTACCACAGCTCCTGGGCCATGCCCTGGTTACGTTCGCGCAACTCATGGGATTTCAACATATTCGCTGTGCCCGCCGATTGCTAGTCGGCGAGTTTGGCGCGGACAAATTCCTCGAGCGTATCCGGCAGATTGCCTGCCATGCGCGCGCGCCGGTAGGCGGAATGCGCTTCGTCGTTTTTTCCCTGGGCGGCCAGGGCGAGTCCCAAGCCCACCCACCAGATTCCCGAGCCCGGTTGCATCTCAAGCGCCAGCTCGTATTGCCGCACGGCATCGGATATTGCTTGAGCTGCACCTGCAGCGCCGCCAGCGTCGCATGGTAATCGGCATCGACACCGCGCCCGCCCATCCCGCTCTGCAAGCTTGCAACCGCGCCTTCTGTATCCCCGCGTGCCGCCTGCAGGCGGGCAAGGCTGAGTGCAAACCACGCATGTTCCGGGCTCGCTGCGCGCCCGATGCGCAAGATCTTTTCGGCCTCCTGATTGCGGCCGGCATCGCTCAACAACGCCGCCAGCGCTTCGCGCGCAGCGACATGCTCAGGAGACAATACAAGCGCCTCTTCCAGCAGCGCCCGAGCCCGATCCGCCTGCCCTGCCCGGATGAGCGTCAATGCCTTGCGATAGCGTTCGTCGGCCGCTTCCCGGGGTGTGGGTTGATTGACTTCCTTGCGAATGGCCGGCTGCTGCGCCACAGCGTGACCTGACATGCTCACCGTCGCGATCGCCGCGGTGAGTTCGGGCAGCTTGGGGGGATTGGCCGGCGCCAACCGTTTCTTTTCTTTTTCCGCATCCGCCGATCCGGCCTGATATGCAACGACAACGGGAGAGGTGGGTGCCTTGACTGGAGTTTGCGCGAAGGACACCGCCGGCGACATCGGCGCAGACACGGCCACAGACCGGATCGCGACACGTCGCTCGCCCGCCGCATGCGGCGGCAGGGGACGTACGGCAGCCAGCCATATCCCCAGTCCGGCAAGCGGCAATAGCAGGGCGACGGCGCCCCATAGCGGCATCCTGCGCCGCTTCGCCACGACGAGTGGGGATGGCGGTGTCCGGTGGGAAGCGTGATCGGTCTGGCGCGCGTCCAGCGCACGCAACGTCTGGTTGATGATACTCATACGTTCAATCGAAATCCGGCATGGAACGGTCTACGCAATCAGGTACAACCAGCCTGCGGTTGCGGCGCCCGCCCCCAGCGTCGCCAGAACGAGCAGCACCCATCGTGCAGTGCGATTGATTGACTTGGCCGCCAGGGTGTCGCGTGCGGCCTCTCGCATCTCGCGCCCGCCGACACGATGCAGGCCTTTTCCATACGCCAGCATGAGCGCCTTGTGGGCAATGACATTGACCACGCGAGGAACGCCAGCGCTGGCCTCGTACAAAAACCCGACGGCACGCGGGCTGAACGGCAAGGCGGCGGATTCGAAACCCGCGCGCGCCAGGCGATGGGACAGATAGGCAACAAGTTCCTCGCGCTGCAGAGGGCGCAGGCGATCATGGAAACTGATCCGGGTCTTGAGTTGCGGAATGGCCTGCAGCCGCTCATCCAGTTCCGGCTGGCCGAACAGCACGATTGTCAGCAATTTTCGCTTCTCGGTTTCCAGGCTCTCCAGCGAGATCGCCTGGGCCTCGTCGAGGATCAGCACCACGCGCGTGCCACGCCTGGCCAGCGCGATCAGCCGCGTCTGGATCGCCTTGTGGACGCGGTAATAGCTTTCCTTTCCCGTCAGCTTGAGGCCCAGTTCCTCGGCGACGGCAAACAGGATGCCGAGCGGATCGAGCGCGGGGTTGGGAAGATAGAGCGCACGGCAGCGCCTAGGCAGTTCGGCCAGCAGGGTCCGGCACAGCAGGGTTTTTCCGGTCCCGACCGCGCCGACAATCTTGATGAAGCCCTCGCCGCTTTCCAGTGCATAGAGGAGCGTGTCCAGCGCTTCCTGATGCGGTGGCGAGGCAAAAAAGAAATCGGTATCGGGGTCAGTCCAAAAGGCGCTTCGGCAAGTCCGAAATGGGCAAGATAGGAGAGGGAATGGTGGCCGTTGGTCGAAGGCATCGGCTTTCCGCCACCGTAAAACTCGCCGGCTGCACCCAGCGAATTTTCGGAGTTGGAGAAAGCCACTGCCGTCATGGTGTCGCCGGTTGTCGCTCGAGTTTGTCGAGGCGTGCCTGGGTCGCTTCCGCATCCGCCTGTCAATCTTCCTGGCGATCGATGACGGTCGGCTTGATGAGGATCACCAGTTCGCTCTTCTTCGAACTCTGGTTGGTATTGCCAAAGAAGTACCCCAACAGCGGCACCTGGCCCGGCCCGAGCACACGGTTGGCGCTACCGTCGAAGGATTGCTTCATCATTCCGCCGATGGCGACGATGCGGCCATCCTCCACCTGCACGACGCTGTCCGTCTCCGAGACCGCACTGGACGCAAACGCCAGCGCCTGGGCAATGTCGTTTTCGCCTGCCAGCCCGCTTTCGACGATGATGCGGCCCAGGCGGCGCCCGCTTTTCTTCTGCGCCGCCAGTGCGATGTCCAGGTCGGCGCTGGAGATGACCTTCTGCTCGACGAGCAGGTCGCCCAGGCGGATTTTCTAGCGTCCAGCCTGGGGGGAAGCGGGTTGGGGGGCTGACTCGGTCTGCATTTTTCTCGGATGGGTGCGCAAGTATGAGCACATATCGGCCCGGACAGGCTTCGCCTTAAGCCATAGGTCGTCCGCCGCCCCGCCCAAGACCGGGCGCCAGGCGAAGCCGCACGTTCACTTGGCCTTCTGTTCGATGAACTCGCCCGCCTGATTGCCGGGGCGCAGCTTGCCCTGATAGATGAAGCCCGTGCCATAACGGCGGTGGCCATCCGGCGCGGTAATGAGTTCGTTCTCGCTCCAGATCCAGACATGGCCGTCGCGGGTATCGAGGATGAGCGCCCGCCCGCCACCCTTGCCGCCCTCGGCTCCGGCCAGCGGCAAAGCCTGGTAGCGTCCGTCCTCCGCCTGCGCCCCGTTCGCGAAAATCAGCAGCCCTGCCAGCATCCATCCTGTCCGCATCGCTCATCCTTTCATTCAAACAAGGCCGCCACCGCGGCCGCATCCAGCACATACTCGTGGTTGCAGATGTCGTCGTGCACCCGTATTTCACCCTGCTCGGCAAGGATGTCTTCGCATTCTGCGCGTCCGACGCTGCGCAACATGGAATAGATCTTGTCCGGATCATAGGGGCAGTGGTAGCTGACCGGGCGCGGGTCGTACACGCGCACGTCCTCTTCCGGAAATAGACGTTCGATCAGCTTGATCGCACCGAGGCCGAGCAATTCGTCCGCCCGCACCGTGTCGGCCAGGATCTGCACCCGATTCCAGCCATCGGCATCGCGCATGGCTGCGCCCGGCAAGGCCTGCAAAAACAGGCCCGCCGCGGTCTCGTGATTGGCCGCCAGCCACAACCGGGTCGGTGCCTGCTCGGACTGCGCGAGGTAATGCTCGAATACGGCGGCGAGCGTATCGCCCTGCAGGGGAACGTGGCTCTGATAAGGCTGGCGCATGTCGGCGGTGTCGAGTATCAGCGTCAGCGAACCGTCGCCCAGCAGGGCCGGCAGGCTGCCTGAAGAGAGCTCCGACGGTGCATGCGCCATGCCGCGCAGGCGTAACTGCTCGTCGCAGTCAATCACCAGCAGCGATACGTCGCCGTCGCCGCGCAGCTGGAAGGTCAGTCGCCCCGCTTGCTTGAGGTTGGCAGTGATCAGCGTGGTCACCGCCGCCAGCTGGCCGAGCAGTTCGAGGACCGGCTCAGGGTAATTGCGGCCCGCCGTCATCTCGCGCCAGGCGCCGCCCAGTTGCACCCACGCGCCCCGGATGTCGAGTTGCTCGAAGAGGAAGCTGCGGACGCGGTCGGGCGGCGCGCTCAATTCAGCTGCACCCGTTCGCCCCAGGGCACCACGCCCTTGCCCTTGACCAACCAGATCACCGGGTAATTCGGCGGAACTTTAGGGAAATCGCCTTCGGCATCGGTGAAATACACCAGCATGTTGGGGCTGCGATTCTCGTGTTCGACCCAGGCGAACACCGGACGGAAGTCGGTACCGCCCCCCCCTTCGAGGTCGGTCGGCAGTTGCATGGCGTCCCAAGGCTCGAATTCCCACGGCGCCTGTTCCGCCACATGGTTGTCGCATGCCAGCAGGGTGACGCGCGCGCGCACCTGGCCTTTCAGAGCGTCGAGCTCGGTGACGAACTCGCGCAATTCCTCGTCGCTGATCGAGCCGCTGGTGTCGATCGCCGCCACCACGTCGATGCCTTCGCTCGACAGGCGTGGCAGCAGCGCGTCGCCCTCGCGCCGGGACGGCCGGCGCCACGAATAGTCGTCGCGCTGGTTGACCGCGAAGAAACGCGCCAGCAGCGCGCGCCATGGCAGGCTGGGAGCGAGCAGATCGTCGACCCAGCGCATCATCGACTGCGACAGCTTGCCTGCCTGGCGAGCGGCCTGGGCGGCGGCGGCCAGGCGATTCTTCCACTGCTCGGCGAGTTCCTCGCGTTCGCTGGGCGACAACTCATTGGGCTTCTGCGAGGCCTGGCTGCCGCTGCCCTCTTTTTCCTCAGCCTGGCTCTGGCCTTCCTTGCCCTGCCCCCCCGATTCGCCGGCGTCCGGGTTGTCCTGGCGCTGGTTCTCGTCGGGGCTGGCGCCGGAGTCGTTGTCGTTGTCGAACATGTGCTGGTCGAAGGACTCTTCCGGCGTGTCCTCGGGGATCAGCGGATAGATTTCCTCCGCCGACAGCGTCATGTAGTTCTGGTCGGCGAGGATGCCATGCAGCGGCGGCTTCAGGCCTTCCTCGATCAGGATGAGATTGACCGCGTGGTCACAGGCCACGTCCCAGCGCCGCTTGACGCGATGGTTGCGGCGGTGGGTATGGCCCATCGCGCAGTGCATCGCCTCGTGCGCCAGCACGAACTGCGTCTGCGCGAGATTGAGGTTGTCGATGAATTTCGGATTGAAATAGAAGGCCTGCGCGTCGGTGCCGGTAGTCGTGCATCCCTCGCCGCCGACTTTCAGCGGTAGATGCATCACCAGCGCGCCGAGAAACGGGCGCTCCATGATGAGCCGCGTGCGCGCCGCGGCGAGCTTGGTGAGGATGGGTTCGAGCGCGGCGTCGTTGGCTTCAGCCATGGGACATCAATGCTCGTATAAAACCAGATCGGTGATGCTGTTGGCCCATTCAGCAAACGCCGGCACGGCGAACAGCGGACGCCCCACCGCGCGGTGCAGGTCGCTCACCAGCATTACGCCCATTTCACGCTGCGGGAAACGCTGCGCGTACTTGAGGATGTTGCCGTACACTGCCGTGGCATTGCCGCTGTCAGCCGCCTTCAGCGCACGCCGGACCAGTGCGGCCGCGACGCCATACTGCAGGTCGATACCGTCAGGGACGTCCGCCGCCTCGCCGGCGATGATGGCATCGATATCGGGCATCTGCGCCATGTTGTCGACGAAGGTCTTGAGCTCCAGGCCGGCCGACTGGCCGACGCAGGCCATCAGCGCATCGGCCAGCAGATCGGTCTTGTCGAATTTCTGCAGCGCGCGGTGCGCGTATTCCCACGAGCGCGGGCTGGGAAAGGCGATCGGCGTATGCGCCGGGTCGAAGCTGAACAGCAGGTCGGGGCGGAAACGCAGGAAGGCGATCACGCGCGGGTCAATGTCCTCGCTGTGCGCCCAGTCCACCCAGTCGTCCAGGTTCACCTCGACCTCGTAATGGGTGAAGCGGTTGGCCAGCGGCGCCGGCATCGCATAGGTCACACCGCGGTCGCCCTGGCGATTGCCGGCGGCAAAGATCACCCAGCCGTCCGGCACTTTGTATTCGCCCAGGCGGCGGTCGAGAATCAACTGGTAGGCTGCGGCCGACACCGACGGCGGCGCCGAGGTGATCTCGTCGAGAAACAGGATGCCCGACGGGCCGTGGCGCCCGGCATCCGGCAGCACCGAAGGGATCGACCATTCGACCAGCTGGCCGCTGCGGAACGGGATGCCGCGCAGGTCGGTCGGCTCCATTTGCGACAGGCGGATGTCGATCAACGGCACGCCATGCTGCTGGGCGATCTTGGCGACGATCTGCGATTTGCCGACGCCCGGCGGGCCCCACAGCATCACCGGCGTGTGATGGCCGTCGGCGGCGCTCTCGAATTCACGGTTGAGAATGGTTTCTATGTGGGAAGGGCGCATGGGCTTGACAACAACGCTGAGTGAGACCAAATGATAATCGCTCAGGCACGCGCATTCCAGTTTCGCCCTTGATCGATGTGGGGGGATTTTGCTACCGTGGGGCTAACCGGACTAAATGGATGCAGCATGAATTTTTGCAGTGAATGTGGCGGCACCGTGGTGCTGCGCGTGCCCAGCGGCGACCACCTGCCACGTCATGTGTGCCCCGACTGCGGCACCATCCACTACCAGAACCCCAAGATGGTCGTCGGCTGCATCCCCGAATGGGAGGACAAGGTACTGCTGTGCCGGCGCGCCATCGAACCCAGATACGGCCTGTGGACCCTGCCTGCCGGTTTCATGGAGAACGGCGAAACCACGCTCGAAGGCGCGGCGCGCGAAACCTGGGAAGAAGCCGGCGCGCGCATCGAAGTGGGCGGGCTGTATACCTTGTACAACCTGCCGCATATCAATCAGGTGTATTTCATGTTCCGCGCTCGGCTGCTCGATCTCGACTTTCAGCCCGGCATCGAGTCGCTCGAAACCCGGCTCTTCACCGAAGCCGAGATCCCCTGGGACGACATCGCTTTCCGCACTGTGCGTGCGACGCTGGAACAGTATTTCAACGACCGCCGCGCCGGCTCATTCGACTTTCATTTCGGGGACATCCGCACGCGCTGAATCCGCTATACGCTCAGGCGGCGGCGACGAACTGCTCCCGTCCGACCACGTCCATGCCGACACGCAGCCAGCCTTCGTGGCCCTCCTGCACTTCGCCCAGCCGCAGCCGATAGACGACGTCGCCGTCGCGCAGCATCAACGGCGCGCCCAACTGGTAATGCGTTTTCGGAATCAGCAGATTGCTCACACCCTGCTCGGTGTGGGTCATCGGCAGGAATACGGCCCAGGTCGGCTCCCGGGTCACGCCCGGCACCTCCGTCTCGAAATAGACTTCCACCCGCTTGGGATGGCGCGACAGGCGCTGGGTGCCCACCAGATGCTGACCGCCTTCCTCACGGTCCCAGCGTATCGCCAGCAATTGCCACACGTTCTCCGACGGGTCCCAACTCACGGCCACCAACCGGCCATGCGGTAACGCTGTCGACTCGGCCAGGGAGAATCCCATGCCCTCGGTGCTCTCGTCGCGCAGCATCCACGGTTCGAGGTCAGGACTGCCCTTGGCCGAATCGGAATGGGACAGCGCGCTCAGAATCTTCTCCATGCCCGCCGCCACCCACACGCGCCCGAAACGGTTCGTACGCTGGCGTCCGCGTCGGATGCCGCCGCGCTCGATCAGGCTCGCGACCTGGCGGGTCAGTCCGCTGTCGACCTCCGTCGCGGCCTCATCGAGCGACTTCAGGTAATCGACCAGCGGGCCGAGCGCAAAGTAGCGCAGGCGGCGACCCTGCACCCACTCGCTTTCCAGCACGGCTGCTCCCTCACTCAGCGAGAGATCCACCAGGTGGGTATGCACATCGCGCAGCGGTACGGTGGCAGGCAACGACAGAGGCTCATAGCGCTCGAGAAGCTGGGCGATAGATTCGATTTCCTGCGCACGGTAGCCGAGCGGATGCACCAGCCCCATCAGCACGACCAGCGTGTATTCGCGAGCGCAGTACGTGGACTGTCCATCGATCTGCACCGCCTGGGTGGCAAACCCGTCACGCTCGATCAGGCGATATATCTTGTGCACGCGGCGCCACGCCGATGCGGCCGGATTGCGTGCCTGATGGTAGTCCCAGCGCATGACCCGCCCGGCATAGCGCACCGCACGAGCGGCCATCTCGGCGGCAAACGGTTTGAGTTCGGCGCTGGCCGGATTGCGGTACGCCTGCTTTAGCATGCAGAGCCAGGCTTCGGCCAGCATCGACCAGAACACCCATGATTCGCGCCACAGCGCCTGGCGCGCCAGGCGGAACGCGGCCTGGTTGCGCACATATTGCTCGATGATGCGGGACTGCAGGGGCAAACCCGCCTCTTCCAGCTTCATCAGCGATTTCATCCGACCGAGCGTGGCCGGCTCATTTTCCGCGTTGAAACGCTCTAGGCCTTCGACCAGCACGTGGTGCGCATCGTAGTCCGAATCCGCATGCAGGTTTTTCAGCCATTTCTCGGTCGCCTTCACGGAGGCGAACGGCGATCCCGCCTCGGCTTTTCTGCGGCGGGTGATCGTACTCAACATCTCAAATAAATCGCTCATGGCGGACGTCGACTTGTTTCTGACGTCTGCAGACCAGCACCATTTATGCCAAACAAGCGGCCGCACGGTGCCATGGTCAATGCCTTGGTTTTGTTCAGCTTTGAACGGCCCGCGCCTGATTCGCGCAGCATGCGCTAACGAAAATCCGACATCTCGTGTTGAAGCCACGTCAACCCGTTCCTGACGGGGCGTGTCGCGCACAAGGCCGGACGAACCCGCTACAATGCGCGCCGTGGAGGTGTGGCCGAGCGGTTTAAGGCACCGGTCTTGAAAACCGGCGATGGTGCAAGCCATCCGTGAGTTCGAATCTCACCGCCTCCGCCAGACACGTATGCCGCGGTTTGCGGCATTTTTTTTGCAGATTTTCCATTTCAATCATAAGGAAACGTCATGACTCAAATCACTATCGATCACAACCCGTCACAAGAAAAACTGAAAGAACTGGGCGTAACCAGCTGGAGCATCTGGGACTGCGCGCCATCCAAATTTCCTCTGGATTTCGCCATGACTGAAAAAGCCTACGTACTGGAAGGCGAATTCACCGTCACACCTCAAGGCGGCGAAACCGTGACGATCAAGGCGGGTGACTATGTGGAGTTTTCTAAAGGCCTGAAGTCGCAGTGGGAAGTCGTGAAGCAATTGAAAAAACACTACAAACATTTCTGATCGATTGAAAGAATTAGTGTTTTATGAAATCCCGTCGATTTGACAGGATTTTTACTGGCTGGATTTTCCGTAATCGGCTGGACGATGTAAAAATAAAAAACAGAACGTGTAGAAATACAGTCCCTCTCACCCAGGCTGTATTGCAATAAGGCGTACGCTGGAGGAGTGGCAGCGTAGTCGATTGCACAGGTCTTGAAAGTACGTCAAGAGTAGTCCGTCGTGAGTTCGAATCTCACCGCCCCCGCTAGACTCCAGATTCGCGTCGCCCGCCTGCCTCTTTCACCACGGGTGCCCACCGGCCCTGCAGCGGCCCGACTTCAAGCCGGGCAGATTCCAGTAACGCGGAAAATGACTCGCCCGACAACGCCCGGTATTCCCGATTCCTGGCATCCTGCAGCGGATCCTGGCCCGGCCATGGCAAAGACGGATGACACATCAGTACGTCGCCGTCACCTGCGCATGCGAGCCATGCTTTCATTCTCAGCAGATAATCCGTTTCCGAAAGCCCGAATCCGTATACGCCGACGAGATGACTGTTTTGCGGATAGCCCCGCCGGCGGGCCAGCGCGTGCAATGACTTTGCGCCAAGTCGGCCGATCAGCCACGCTTTGAATGCGGTGGACGGCGGGCAACCCTCTGCCGGAAGCGTCGAGCGCAGCCAGGGCCGGGCCGAACCATAGCGTTGATCCATGACCGCAATGAGTTGGTCGCGTATCACGGGCAACTGATGCACATGCTGATGCCCGTCGACAAAATCCGGCAGCCGCCCCATGGCCTGCTCGAAACGAGCGAACTGCCGACCAACCGCCATGCGGATCCGGACGCGATCGAGCTGGCGGCCATAGGCACGCGCAATCAGACCGGCCAGCGCATGGCACCCCCCCTGACCGAAATCCTCGGTAAAGTTGAGATGCAGGCCCATCTCCACGCCATTCGTACGCGCCCGCAACGCACGTGCGCCCGTAGGCCAGGCTGGTCCGTCTACAAGACAGCTCACGGCGGAAACGCGGCGCCGGTCCGCCAGTTCCAGCGCGGCCCGGTTGATGCCTTCGTGCTGGCCGAAGTCGTCCACGCACACGCTGATGACGCGTCGTGCGGATATCGGTTCAGGTTGTAGCAGGGTAGTCATCCCGTAGAATGCCGGGAATCTTCCCTGGCGAATTCCCCATGTTTCTGCTTCGTCACCGCCCGGTTGTCTTCATCCTGGTGGGCAGTACCGCCGCACTCGTCCATCTCCTCACGGTCATCCTGCTGGTGGAAAAGATGCACATCGCCCCCCTGGTCGCCAACGTCGGCGGCTGGCTGTGTGCATTCACCGTCTCGTACGGCGGCCACCAGCTGCTCACGTTTGCCGATCACGACGCACCTGTGCTGCAATCGGCCAGCCGTTTCCTGCTGTTGTCCGCTGCGGGATTCGCCATCAATGAATCGGCCTATGCCATTCTGCTGCACACCAGCCGGGTTCCCTATCATTTCCTGCTGGCGATCATCCTGCTGTGCGTAGCGGTGGTGACTTATCTGCTGAGTCGTCGCTGGGCGTTTGCCGGCATCCGCCCTTAGACGACACCTCGCTGCGCGTCAGCCGCCAGACCACGGTCGACTTGTGGGTCGCCAGCGGTGCGATGTTCCGTAGGTAGGGATATTCCCCCTCCGTCCCTTTCGGCGCGACTAGCCATGAGACCGGGTGGCTGCACACGAAATGCTCGAGCCGGCTGTGGTCGATCAGCAACCGGTTCGCCCTTTCCGGGTCGAATTTTCCCGCGTCGGCCATGACCTTGCGCCAGTTATCGTTTTTCGAGGTATTGGCCACACTCCAGTCGTCGAATATTTCGACCGGCTCCGTCAACCCAAGATAGAACGGCATGTCGAAATACTGTTCCCGCAGGAACATGACGGGTTCGCTTGCCTGCCGCTGCGCGGCGACCAGGCTGCTCAAGTGCCGGTCTGTCTTGTGGTTGAACAGGTTGTTGGCCACGATCGCGGATAGGCACGCCACACCGGCGACGAGCGCGAACCCCTTCAGAAAACGCGGGTTCGGCACATTCCCCCATTTACGTACCAGACCCTCGGCTATCAGATAGGCCAGCGGCGGCAGCACGGGCAGCACGTAGCCCACCAGCTTGGAGGACGGAATGGAGAAGAAGCCCACGATCACGGCCGGCCAGATCCACATCAGGGAGCGGATCGTCGGCTTCGTTTCGGCCTGCAGCCGTGTGCGTTTCAACGCGGCCGGCAGCCACCAGGACCAGGGCAGGATGAGGAGAAGGATGGCGGGCGGATAAAACCAGAACGGCAAGGGATTGTTGAATCCGCCTTCGGCAAATCGCTGGAACTGCTGGTAGACGAAAAAGTAATTCAGGAAATCGGGGAACCGCGCCTGCATGGCGACAAACCAGGGGACGGCAACCAGCAGGAAAATAGCCAGGCCGGGCAGCCAGACCAGCTTGCGCATCAGGACCAGCCGGCGATTCCACGTCAGCCAGACGACCAGCACCATTCCCGGCAGCACGGCGCCGATCAGCCCTTTGGCCAGAACGCCCAGCGCCGCGCCCAGATACGCGCCTGCAAGCAGGCTCTTGTAGGGCAGATCCCTTTCCGCATTCAGTCCCGCTTCAGCCGCCAGCAGGATGGTCGTGACGATCAGGCCGGCCACCAGCATGTCGAGATTGGCGAACTGGGCTGCGCCGAAGAAGAAAGGCTGAGTCACCAGGATCAACAAGGACCAGCGCGCGACCGTCGTGCCTTTTTGCCGCAGGGCGAAGCCATACAAGGTGAAGGCCGCGATTCCGGCTCCGAACAGCGGCGCCATGCGGGCTGCCCACTCGTGGAGGCCGAACATCCCCAGGCTGCTCGCCGTGATCCAGTAAAACAGGGGCGGTTTGTGGAAGAAGGGCAAACCGTTCAGGGTGGGGTACAGCCAGTTTCCCGAACTCAGCATTTCCCAGGCGACGCTGACGTAGCGACCCTCGTCTGGCAAGGCCAGCGGCCTGACTCCCAATGTCAACGCAAGCCAGGCCAGCGCAAGCAGGAACAGTCCTGCTTCCTTCCTGTTCCATCCCGCGATCATGGCTGTGCATCCCGCAAGCCCCGTCCAGCGCGGCGCCGGACCACGTACAAGGGGCGCCCCTTGACCTCCTCGAAGATGCGGCTGACATACTCGCCCAGCACGCCCAGCCCGATGAGCTGTATCCCGGAAAACAACATCAGGCCCACCACGATCGTGGTCCACCCCGGAACGGCAATCCCCCGCAGGAAATAGTCGACGACCAGGTAGCCGCCATAGGCGAACGCCAGCAACGCCAGGATGAAGCCCAGCAGACTGGCGATACGCAACGGCCAGGTGGTGAACGCCGTCAGGCCGTCGAAGGACAGCCGTAGCAGATGAAACGGGTTGAAGGTGCTGCGTCCGCTGCCCCGGGCGTCCGGCACGTAGGAAATTTCAGCGGTCTTGAATCCCACCCATGCATACAGGCCCTTCATGAAACGGTTGCGCTCCGGCAGGGCAAGCAGCGCATCGACCACCGTCCGGTCCATGAGACGGAAATCACCCGCATCCGCAGGCACCTGGAAGCGCGCGCCGGCATTCACCAGCCGGTAGAACCAGCGGGCGCCCAGACGCTTGAACATCCCTTCGTCGCGGCGGTGCTCGCGCACGGCGTAGACCACGTCATAACCTTGCTGCCATTGCGCCAGCATCGCGGGAATCAGCTCGGGCGAATGCTGCAGGTCGGCGTCCATCATCAGGCAGGTTTCGCAACGCGACGACTCCAGGCCTGCCGTGAGCGCCGCCTCCTTGCCAAAATTGCGCGACAGCTGGATGACCTGGAATCCCGGCTGGGCCGACCAGAAGGCGAATACTTCGTGCGTGGCGTCGCGGCTGCCGTCATCCACTAGGATGACTTCCCAGTCCGTCACCAGCGACTGCAGCACGCTTTGCAAACGGGGCAGCAGGCGGTTCAGATTCTCCGCTTCGTTGTAGCACGGGATGACGATCGATAGCCCGGGGATCCAGTCGCGCGGCTGGACGGAAAAATGCTGTCGATCGGCCATGCTCTTCTCGGCCGTCGACGGGAAGGTTTTCCATTCCGCAACAGGCAGAACGGAAAGATCGTGGGGATGAAGCTTGTGTGGGCGCATCGGTTCCGGTTTCGCATCCAGTATGGGTTGATGCAGAATGCGCCTGACTGCCTTTCAAACTCCTTACACGATTTCCGACACGCCTCGATGCGCATCCTGCTGACCGAAGACGATCCTGCGCTGGCGGATCTGCTCCTGCGCGCATGCAGACAGGAAGGCTACAGCGTCGACTGGGTCAGCGACGGCGTGGCGGCCGATCTTGCCCTCAGCAGCGAAACCTACGATGCCCTGGTGCTGGACCTTGGCCTTCCGCGCATGGACGGACTAGACGTGCTCAAGCGCCTGCGCAAACGCGGCAGTCACCTACCCGTGATGATCCTGACCGCGCGCGAGGCGATCGCCGATCGGGTGGCGGGGCTGGACAGCGGCGCGGACGACTACCTGTCCAAGCCGTTCGCCCTCGCGGAATTGCAGGCCCGCCTGCGCGCGCTCGTCAGGCGCCATCACGGCGGCGCGGCGTCGGCCAGCCTGGAACTGGGCAGATTGCGCTACGACACCGTGAGCCGGCAGGTTTTTCTGGACGACGCCGAAATCGAATTGTCCAGCCGCGAGCGGGAAGTCCTGTCCAGTCTGCTGCACAAGGCGGGAAAGGTCATCTCCAAGCAGGCGCTGACCTCCGCCATTTCCAGCTGGGACGCGACCGTGGGATCAAACGCGATCGAAGTCTATATCCATCGCCTGCGCAAAAAACTGGAGCCTGCAGGCATCACCATCCGAACCGTGCGCGGGCTGGGCTACCTGATCGAGTCATCCGATGGCTCCTCTGACTGAAACGCGCCGCGCCGGCCCCACATTGACCCGCGCCCTGTTGGGATGGCTGCTGATCCCGCTTGTGGTCCTGCTGTCGGTCAGCGCCTATACCACCTATCGCAATGCCTCCCATCTTGCGGAAACGGAACGCGACCTCGTCCTGGAAGAGATCACGGACGACTTGGAGGAACTGGTGGCGGCAACGCTGGAAAGCAATGGGAAGATCGAACCGGATTCCCTGGGATTCAGCCTGCTCATCCGCGACGCCCGGGACCAGCGTTATTTCGCCATTTACGACGCCCGCGGCACCTTGCTTGCCGGGGATCGCCGCCTGACCTACGGACCGACGGGCAGCGGCGGCGACAAGCGCGCGGCATTCGACACCATTTCCCTGGACGACAGGAAGCTGAGACGCGCCGTATTGAAAGGCGAGCGGGGGGAGCTTCCGGGCTTCGAAATCCAGGTGGCGGAAACCACGAACCGGCGCGACCGACTGACCTTGCATCTGCTTCGCGGCGTACTCGTGCCGCAGGCATTTTCCCTTATCCTCTCGCTCCCGCTCATCTGGCTTGGCATCAGCAAGGGACTGCGCCCGCTCGAGGACCTGCGCCGCCGCATTACCCACCGATCAGCCCAGGACCTCGATGCGATCCCGGTCGACAATATCCCGAGGGAACTGCTGTCCGTCGTCACCGCCCTCAACGACCTGCTGATGAGATTCAGGGCGGTACAGGAAGAGCAACGCCGCTTCACGGCCGATGCGGCTCATCAGATCAAGACCCCGCTCGCCGTGCTGATGGCGGAAATCGAACTGGCCCGTTCGGATACCGCCTGCCCGTGCGCGCAGCCCACCTACGACCGCCTGCAGAAAGCCGCCTCCCGGCTCACCCATCTGGTGCGCCAACTGCTGGCGTTGGCACACTCGGAAGCGCATGAAAGCGCGACCCATGCGCTGTTCGACCTGTCCGAACTGGCGCGCGAGGTGACGGCCGAGTTTGTCGCGGCAGCGGCGCGCCGGCGGATCGATCTCGGTTTCGAGGGCACGGAACAGGCAATCCCGGTGCGGGGCAACGCCGTCCTGATCCAGGAGGCCATGAAGAACCTGCTGGAGAATGCACTCAAGTTCACCCCGGAAGGCGGGACGGTCACCGCATCCGTCCAGGCATTCCTGCCGACCTTTTCCGTGGCCGACAGCGGGCCGGGCATCCCCGAAGCAGAATTGCCGCTCATCTTCAAACGTTTCCATCGGGCGCCGGAAAGCAGCACGGCGGAAGGCAGCGGCCTGGGGCTGGCCATCGTGCAGGAAGTGGCGCGCAAGCATGGCGCGGTCGTCACCGCGGGAAAAAGCGCGCTGGGCGGCGCACTGTTCGAATTCCGGTTCGAAGACGAAGCTGTAAGCCAATCGTAATCCGGGATCCGGATACTGCGCCCGACTTCCAGATCGCGCCGCTCCGGCATCCCCGTGTTGAACGCTCACCTCGATTACGCCTCAGCTCGTCGCACCCTGCTGTACATCCTGGCCTTTTGTCTCGTCTGGTGGGGCGTTTTCGCTGCGACCCGCCATTACCTGGACGGCGCCGACATGGTGGAAAACTACGCCTGGGGCATGGAATGGCAATGGGGTACCAACAAGCATCCGCCGCTGTTCGGCTGGATCACGGCGGCCTGGTTCAGGCTGTTTCCGGTCGGCGACAACGCCTACTACCTGCTCAACCAGGTCAATCTGGCCATCGCGCTGGGGCTGCTGGCACGGGCGATGAAGCGCCTCCTCAGCTGGGATGCGGTGCTGGTTGCCGTGGTGCTCACCACGCTGGGCACCCATTTCGGCCCCGACAGCGGATTCAAGTACAACGCCAACACCGCCTTGCTGCCGTTTGTCGCCGGCTTCGCCTGGAGCCTGCTGCATGCGGTCGAGGGGAGCCGCGCCCGTTGGTTCGTCCTTGCAGGTGTGTTCGCCGCCGCTGCCCTGCTCACCAAATACTATGCGCTCGTGCTCATCGCGGCGATCGGGCTGGCCATCCTGATCAGCCTGCGCCCCCCGCTGATCCCGCTGCTCAAAGGCACGGCCATCGCCAGCGCAACCGCATTGTTGCTGGTCTCACCGCATATTGCCTGGTCTATCCGACACGGCTGGCCCAGCCTGCATTACATGCACGAAGCGCATGAAGTGCTGGGCGCAACGGATGACGCCAGAGCCTATGGCGTCGCCCTGGTGGGCGTACTGGCATTCAGCAGCGTCGCCTTGCTGGCCTGGGGCGCAAGCCTCGTTCGACTTCCCACCGTTCCGCTTGATCAAGCGCCGCGACCGCCCCGGCTGGGCTTGAACATTCTGTCCATAAGCGTCGCACTGACCCTGCTGGCCGCGCTCGCGCAGGGAATCAGTCCCGTGTCGTCCTGGTTGATTCCAGCCCTCATGTTCCTCGGCTGGGCCCTGGTCGATCTCACGCCCCCCCGTTTCGACAGCGGACGGCTCGCACGACGAATCTATCGGGTCGGGCTGATCTATCTCCTGGTGACGCTTGTTGCGGCCGCGATCTGGGACAGACAGTACCGCGCCTATCCCGCGCAACCGGCCTACGCGCTGCCGCAGCGCGTTGCCGAGGATGCGACGCGCCTGTACCACGATGCCTATGCCGAACCCGTCGAGTACGCAGCCGGGACGTTTCCCCTGCCCTATATCCTGAGCTTCTACTCACCCGACCATCCGCATGGCCTGTATGGATTTGATCTCGCCGGACCCGACCTCGCCCAGTCTCCCTGGATCGACGCCCGCGCGCTGGAATCGGGCAACAAGCTTGCCGTGTGCGGCAGCCTGCGTTTCAGCGTGACCGACGCGCTCGCCTGTCCTGCCGCCGCCCGGACCCTGTTCGGCCCGCCCGACCAGACCCGGCAACTGGTCTACTCCGTATATGACCCGAAAACCCGGCGGCTGGGCCAGCAACGCTACGCCGTGCTGATGTGGAAACCCCACCAGCTGCATTGATTTGCAGGCCTTCACGTGCAACGGATCGAAGCCCGGTTCGACATCGGCTCAAGTAGAATGGGCACTCGTACATTCCCGCCCCGCAACGTGTCTGCCCAGCTCACCTCCACCAACCACGACCGCGACAGCGCGGGTATGACATACGTCTATCCCGTCGTCTCGCGCCGCGCCGGTGGCGTGTCGGTCGGGATCAATCTCAACCCCAACAACGCATGCAACTGGGCCTGCGTCTATTGCCAGGTACCGAATCTGACGCGCGGTACCGCGCCGGACATCGATCTGGCGCAACTTGAAAACGAGTTGCGCGCGCTGCTCGCCGATATTCTCCACGGCGATTTCATGCAGACGCGCGTGCCCGAGGGCGCACGACGCTTGAACGATATCGCGTTGTCGGGCAACGGCGAACCGACCAGCGCCCGAGAGTTTCCGCAGGTCATCGAATGCATCGGCCGGGTGATGGCGGACTTCGACCTGATCGAAAAAATCAAACTGGTGTTGATCACCAACGGCAGCCTGGCCGACCGGCCGCGCGTCCAGGAAGGTCTGCGGAAAATGGCCGCGTTGAACGGCGAAGTGTGGTTCAAATTCGACAGCGCGACCGCCAGCGGCATGCGCGCCATCAACCAGACGCGCATCGCGCCGGACAGGCAATTCGAACGCCTGATCACAACCGCGCGCCGGTGTCCGACCTGGCTGCAGACCTGCATATTCGCACGCGACGGCGCGCCCCCATCCGCCGCCGAACAGGTGGCCTATCTGAACGCAGTGGAACGCATCCGCGTGCAGCGGATTCCCGTCCGAGGCGTGCTGCTCTATGGCCTCGCACGCCCCTCGATGCAGCCGCAGGCCGACCGGCTGTCCGCCCTGCCCGCCGCATGGCTCGACACCTTCGCAGACGCTATCCGGGCTGCCGGCTTGCCGGTCAAGGTGTCGCCATGATCCACGGCATCGGCACCGATCTCCTGGACGCCGAGCGCATCCGCAATGGGCTGGCCCGCTTCGGCACGCAGTATGCGGAGCGCATTCTTGCCCCGGCCGAACAGGCCGGCTATCGTGCCAGCCGTGATCCGGCGCGCTTTCTGGCCAAATGCTTCGCCGCCAAGGAAGCCTTCGCCAAGGCGGCGGGAACCGGCCTGCGTGCACCGGTGACGCTGCGCAACATCGCCGTGCTGCGCGACGCGCAGGGCAAGCCCTTCCTGCAATGCGCGCCCGAACTGGATGCCTGGCTGGCGGCACGCGGAATAAGCGCTCATCATGTGTCCTTGTCCGACGAAAGCGATCTCATCCTGGCTTTTGTGATTCTGGAAACACCGTGACACTGTTCTTACTGGAGTGGACATGACGCTGGGCCCCTTGATGCTCGACGTGGCAGGCACCGCGCTCAGCGACGACGACCGCCGCCGCCTGAGCCACCCGCTGGTCGGCGGGGTGATCCTGTTTTCCCGCAACTACTGCGACCCGGCCCAACTGGCCGCACTGACCGCCGAGATCCACGCGCTCAAGCCCGCGCCGTTGCTGATCGGCGTCGACCACGAGGGAGGGCGGGTGCAGCGCTTCCGCGAAGGGTTCACCCGCCTGCCGCCGATGCGCACCTTCGGGGAAATATGGAATACCCATCCGCAACAGGCGAAACACCTCGCACGCGAAACCGGTTTCGTGCTGGCGAGCGAACTGCGTGCACACGGCGTCGACTTCAGCTTCGCGCCGGTGCTCGACCTCGATTACGGCGCCTCGTCGGTCATCGGCGACCGCGCCTTTCATGCCGATCCACATGCGGTGTTCGCATTGGGCCAGGCCGTAATGCTGGGCATGAAGGACGCCGGCATGGCCGCTTGCGGCAAGCATTTCCCGGGTCACGGCTTCGTGGTGGCGGATTCGCACGTCGACGTTCCGGTCGACCCCCGCACCCTGGCCGATATCGCTGTGGCCGATCTGGTGCCTTTCCGCCTGATGATCGAGGCCGGGCTGGCGGCGATCATGCCGGCGCATGTGATCTACCCGAATGTCGACGACAAGCCGGCCGGGTTTTCGCGCGTCTGGCTGCAGAAACTGCTGCGGCACCAGCTGGAATTCGACGGAGCCGTGTTCAGCGACGATCTCTGCATGGCTGGCGCCGCCGTGGCCGGCGGCGTGGTCGAGCGCGTGACGGCGGCGCTGGAAGCCGGCTGCGACATGGCGCTGGTCTGCAACCGGCCCGACCTGGCCGACGACGTGCTGGCCAACCTGAAGGTCGACTGGCCCGCCCCGTCCCGTGCACGCCTGGCCCGGATGCACGGCCACCCGCACCCGCAGACCTTGACCCAGCTGCGCGAGTCGGCGCGCTATGTCAATGCGTTGCACCACATCGCCGGGCTGGGGCTGGACAGCGCGACCCTCAACCTGCAAGTCGACCCGACGGATTACTGTGGCCGCTCATAATCACGCCCACAGCGCGCATGACCACGGTCATGGCCACGGCGTGCATCATGCCCATGCGCATGCGTCCTATGAAGGAGGCAACGGCAAACTGATCCTCGCCTTGCTGCTGACGCTGTCGTTCACCGGCGTCGAGGCCCTGGCCGGCTGGTGGTCGGGTTCGCTCGCGCTGCTGTCCGATGCGGCGCACATGTTCACCGACTCGTCCGCGTTGGGCCTCGCCGCGGCGGCGGCCTGGCTGGCGCGTCGGCCGCCCAGCATCCGGCACTCCTATGGCCTGGTGCGGGCCGAGGTACTGGCTGCGCTGTTCAACAGCCTGATGATGCTGGTCCTGCTCGGCTATATCGTGCACGAGGCCGTCGACCGTTTCAGTTCCCCGCACGCGATCGCCGGCGGTACCGTTATCGGTGTCGCCGTCATTGGCCTCGGCATCAACCTGCTCGTCGCATGGATCCTGAGCCGCGGCGAACACACCCTCAACAGCCGCGCCGCGATGCTGCACGTGCTGGGCGATGCGCTCGGCTCGGTGGCGGCAATCAGCGCCGGCATCGTGATCGTCACCACCGGCTGGACGCCGATCGACCCGCTGCTGTCCTTGCTGGTGGCAGTGCTGATTCTGGTCTCGGCCTTGCGGCTGCTGCGCGAGGTGGTACACGTGCTGATGGAGGGCGTACCCCTGCAGATCCAGCTCGAATCCGTCGGGCACGACCTCGCCGCCCTGCCCGGTGTACAACGCGTGCACGACCTGCACGTGTGGACGCTGTCGTCGGGCACCGTCGCCCTGTCCGCGCACCTCGATATCCGCGATCTTGCAAACTGGCTGCATATTCTGGCCGCAGCCCGCGACATGCTTGCGAAGCAGCACGGCATCGCCCACGTCACGCTACAGCCCGAGGTGTTGAACATCGCACCGCTGGTGCGGGGCGAATGGACACCCCACGCCGGCGTCGATGACAGAATCGCGCCCCTGACCCATGCAGTCAGGCCTGATTGATCGATCAGGCTCGTCTCTACCGATCAGGATTTGACCAAGCCGTAGACGTAACGACCCGTCGTACAGCACCCATCAAGCCCGCATGCGCGGGCTTTTTTCGTTTCAATGCCGAGTTTCTTCCCGTGAGCGCTTGACATATAAATGAGAATCGTTATTATTCGTAACACACTGATTAGCGATTCCTCGAATGAACCCCAAACCAGACGCACAGGATCCTCACGCCATGCCGAATGCGCCCTCCTCCTCCATTCGTCTTCCGGTCGAGCCTGGAACGCGGACTTGTCCGCCCGGGATCATCCCGGCGGATTTTTTATTCCAGGGCAGTCAGGAAATCCTGATCAGCCACAAAGGCGAGCACTACCGCCTGCGCATCACCAAGAACGGCAAACTAATCCTCACCAAATAAACCGTTCGCAGGCCCAGCCTGCAGGCCACGAGGCCGCCCCAATCCCGCCCGCCCGCGCATCCGCGCCAGCCAGCCCCGCACCTGCAAGGAGACTGGCAATGAACACACCGCAGCAGCACGACACCCACGAAATCGTCATCGCCGCCACGTTATGGCTGATGCACCGCTACCGGCAAACCGGCTGTTGCAAGCTCGCGCGCATGATCGAACAGCATCTCGCCTGGATGCACGACCGAGCGGACAGCCCCCGCCTGGCCGATGCCTGCCGGCGACTGTCGTTCGAATGGCGCGCGGTCTCGACCGCCACGCCCATGCGTCCCACGCACCCCATCCTGCACTGATTGACTAGGAGCCCACATGATCTCGATTGGCAACACGATCCCCGACGTCACCTGCGAAGCCTACTTGCCCGACGGCCGCGTCGATTCCGCGCACGCCCATCGCGCCTGGGTGCGGCACGGGCTTGGCGCAGTGAAATTCCCCATGCTCGGCGACGTCTCGCGAAAGCTTGCGCAGGGTTTCGGCGTGCCTGCCGACAGTGGCGTGGCGGTACGCACCATCTTCATCGTCAACCCCGAAGGCCAGGTCATGAGCATCGCCGTCAACGACCTCAATGTCGGCCGCTCGGCGCAGGAAACTCTGCGCCTGCCGCACGCCCTGCAAAGCGGCGAGCTCACCGCCTGCGAATGGCAGCCCGGCCAGCCCTTCGTCGCTGTCGCCTGAGGAATCCGCCATGACACCTTCGCCCGTTGCCTCCCTCCTCGTCGCTGCGCTGGTCGTGCTGCGCCAGCCCTGCGCGCGCAACAAGGCCGCCGCCCGCCTGCTGCTCGAACGCGCCGCCGAGTACGACAGCCTCAGCCCTGCCGAGCGCGAAGCCTGCCGCAGTCTCGCCGACGATCTCGACATCGAACGCGCCGAACCCACTCCCGTGAGTGCACCCATCAATACGACGCAGCGCAGGCATACCTCGTCCAATCCTGAACGACGGACAACGCAGCGTTCCAGACGCTTCCTGGCGCACGGCTTGAAGGGCGGGCCGGCATGAATCGCAACCGCATGCGCGCTTCCCGATCGTTTTCGTCATTCCACAGGGAGGGTGTCTGATGCTCACCATTGCCTACCGTTTTCACGTACTGCCGCGCCATCGCGATACGTTCCGCCACGCCTGGCAGGCTGCGCGCGATGCACTGGCCCATACCGCCGGCTTGCGTGCCCACGATTTCGTGGAACCGCGCGACCGGCGCGACGCCTTCACGCTGCTGCTGGCCTGGGATGACCAAACCAGCTTCGAGCGGTTCACCCGTACCTGGGTCGGCGTCTGGATGTTGAACGGCATGGGCCTTGCGCGTGATGCGTTCGCCAGGCCGATCGAGACCCACATCGACAGCGCGGAACCCGCCCTTCGAGCGGACAATCACGCCGCCTGCCCCACGCACGGCAAGAACCGCTCCGCCGCATCCTAAACGCAGGTCCGGCTACGTACCTGGGTCCCGCCAAATATCGCTTCCTGGCGGTTGGGGAAGATTAGCCGCAACGAATCAATTGACTTGTTTAATGCGAATTATTATCATTCTTTGCATTGTTACCACATCGCCGAAACTTGATTCGCCCGAACGTGTCGTGGGGAGGAAGCAACCGCGCAGCCCTTGGGATGATCGCTCGGCGAGACCCTGAATGGAACTGAATTTATCCGGGATGACACCCTCGTTGACCGCCCCCTCCGCCATGAAAGCCGATCTGCGGGACGCAGTGCGTTTCGCGGCTACCGCGCTACCTTATTCGGCCCGGCTGTCGCGTGCGTCGCTTGCCGGTGTGGCGCTCGCGCATGCCGGCCTGCTGGCTGCGCTGCTGTTCGTTGCCAGCACACCCGAACCGGTCACGCCGCCGCGACCGATTACAGTAAGCCTGATCGAGCCCGAGGTGAAAGAGCCCGACCCGCAGCCCAAACCCGAGCCCCGGCCGCAGCCGCCGAAGCCGCTCGTCAAACCGCTGCCGCCGCCTCCGGTGCTGATCGCCGAGAAGCCGCTTCCCGCGCCGCAACCCGTCGTCGAGGCGCCCAAACCCGACCCTGAACCCGTGCCGGTGCCCGAGGTGGTACCGCCGCCCGCACCGGTCGTGGCGGAAGCGCCGAAACCCGCGCCGCCGCCGATACCGCCCCGGCCCGCGGACTATCTGGACAACCCCAAGCCACCCTATCCGGCGCTGTCGAAGCGCCTCGGCGAGGAAGGCGTGGTGCGGCTGAACATCCTGGTCAACCCGGACGGCAGCGTCGCCCGACTGGAAATCGTCAAGAGCAGCGGGTATGCGCGGCTCGACGAATCGGCCCGGAAAACCGTCCAGTCCAGCTGGAAATTCGAACCGGCCCGCCAGGCCGGCAAACCGGTGGCCGCGTGGGTCATCGTGCCGATTCAGTTCACCCTCAGGAGCTAAACCATGGAAACCGCCACTCACCCCGCTCAACTGGGGCTCGCACACTTCATCGCCCAGGCCGACATGCTCGCGCATTTTCTGCTCGCCATCCTGCTGGTGATGTCGGTGATCACCTGGTACCTCATCGTGTCCAAGAGCATCGCCAACTGGCGCATGAAAAAGAACGCGCAGGCCTTCCTGGAACGCTTCTGGAATGCATCCGGGCTGGCGGCCGTGGGCGACTATCTGCAGAAGAACGGCATCAACGATCCGTTCTCGCATCTCACCCATCACGGCCTCAAGGCAGCCGAGCAGTTCCGCGGCAAGACCGGCGCCCGCCTGATCGAGTCGGGTTCTGAAGACGAATTCCTCACCCGTGCCCTACGCCGCGCGATCAACCAGGACACTGCGCGCCTGGAATACGGTCACACCATGCTGGCCTCCATCGCTTCGTCCGCGCCCTTCGTCGGCCTGTTCGGCACGGTGTGGGGCATCTACCACGCGCTGGTCAACATCGGCATGAGCGGCTCGGGCAGCCTCGACCAGGTGGCCGGACCGGTGGGCGAGGCGCTGATCATGACCGCACTCGGCCTGGCGGTCGCCATCCCGGCCGTGCTCGCCTACAACTTCTTCAACCGCGCCAAGCGCCAGATGCTGTCCGAGGTGGACGGCTTCGCGCACGACCTGTTCGCCTTCATGTCCACCGGCGTGCGCAACAACACCCGCGTCGACAACGACGTACCGCGCGTCTACGTCGCTCCGGCCGTCAGGAGCGCATGATGGCCTTCGGTGGAATGCTCAATGACGCCGGCGACGGCGACAACGCGGAAATCAACATGATTCCGCTGATCGACGTGATGCTGGTTCTGCTCGTCATCTTCATCATCACCGCGCCGCTGATGACGCATGCGGTCAAGGTCAACCTGCCCGTGGCATCCAGCCAGCCCAACGAGGACAAGCCGGAGACGGTCAACCTGTCGATCAAGGCCGACGGCTCAGTATTCTGGAACGCCGAACCCGTGGACGCGACCGCCTGGCAGGCGAAGATGGACCTCGCCGCACAACAGACGCCGCAGCCGGAAATCCATATCCGCGCCGACGGCGACCTCGCCTATCGCAACGTCGCCCAGATCATGTCCGACGCCGCACGCGCGGGACTCAGCAAGCTCGGGTTCGTCACCGAACCGAAAACCGCTGCCCATTGAACCGTTCCGGGATTCTCAGACATGTTCACTCTTGACCGTTCGGACGATTTCCAGCTTTGCCGCATCGAGCGCATCCACACGCCCGAGCACGCGCCGGAATGGCACGACTGGCTGCAGGAGCTGGGTTTCATCCCCGGCGAGAAAGTGATGCTGATGGCGCGCGCGCGGCCAGGCGGCGATCCGCTGGTGGTACGCGTCGGCTCGTCCACCTTCGCCCTGCGCTGCGCCGAGGCTGCCTGCATCGAAGTCACGTTGCTGGATAACGCGACGGGGGCTGCATGAGCGCCTGCCACGATTCGGTCCGCCGCGACCACGCCCAATCCGCCGTCGTTCATGTGCATCGCGGCGGGCCGCTGGTCGCCCTGGTGGGCAACCCAAACTGCGGCAAGACCGCGTTGTTCAACGTCCTGACGGGCAGCCGGCAGAAGGTGGCGAACTACGCCGGCGTCACCGTCGAACGCAAGGAAGGCCGCTACCTCACGGCGGCGGGCAAGGCGCTGCGCGTGCTCGACTTGCCGGGCACCTACAGTCTCAATCCGCGCTCGCCCGACGAGCAAGTCACGGTCGACGTGTTGATGGGTCGCGCGCGCGGCGAGAAACGCCCGGATCGCGTCGTCTGCGTGGTCGACGCCACCAACTTGCGGCGCAATCTCCGCCTCGTCCTGGCCGTGAAACGCCTCGGCCTGCCCTGCGTGGTGGCGCTCAACATGACCGACCTGGCGGCGCGGCGCGGCATCCACGTGGATGTGGACAAACTGTCCCTCGAACTCGGCGTGCCCGTGGTCAAGACCGTCGCGGTCAGGAAGGACGGCGCAACCGCCCTGCGTACGCTGCTCGATGCGCCGGCCGAGGCCTGGCGCGGCGATGCCGTGCACACCCCCGCACCGGAAACCGACGCCCCGGCCGTCACGGTGGAAGCCGACCACGACACGGTACAGCGCATCCTCGTCAGCCTCGGCCTCGACGTGCACGCGCCGCACACGCTGTCTGACCGGATCGACCGCGTGGTGCTGCATCCGGTCATCGGCATGGTGCTGCTCATGGTGGTGCTGTTCCTGATGTTCCAGGCCGTGTTCGGCTGGGCCGAGGCGCCGATGGGCTGGATCGAATCGGCCACCACATGGGTGGCCGACGGCGTCACCGCTGCGCTGCCCAATGGATGGATGCGCAGTCTGCTCGTCGACGGGGTCATCGCGGGTGCCGGCGGGGTGCTGGTGTTCCTGCCGCAAATCCTCATCCTGTTTTTCTTCATCCTGATCCTGGAGGAGTCGGGCTACCTGCCGCGCGCTGCCTTCATGCTCGACCGCCTGATGGGCAGCGTGGGCCTGTCGGGCCGTTCGTTCATCCCGCTGCTGTCCAGCTTCGCCTGCGCGATCCCCGGCATCATGGCCGCGCGCACCATTGCCAGTCCGCGCGACCGCCTCGTCACCATCATGATCGCGCCGCTGATGACCTGCTCGGCGCGGCTGCCGGTATATGCGCTGCTGATCGGCGCCTTCATCCCCAAGCGCGACGTGGCCGGCGTGTTCGAGTTGCAGGGGCTGGTGCTGTTCGGGCTCTACGTCGCCGGCGTGATCAGTGCGATGGGCATCGCATGGCTGGCCAAGCGCCTCACCACCCGCGGCTTGCCGCGGCCGCTGATGATGGAACTGCCGACCTACCATTGGCCAACACCGCGCAACATCGCCATCGGCCTGTGGCAGCGCGCGTCCATCTTCCTCAAGCGCGTCGGCGGCATCATCCTGGCGCTCACCGTCGTCATGTGGTTCCTCGCCAGCTTCCCCGCTCCGCCCGCAGGCGCGACCGGTCCGGCAATCGAATACAGCCTCGCCGGCACGCTCGGCCGCGGCCTCGCCACGATATTCGAGCCCATCGGCTTCAACTGGCAGATCAGCGTGGCGCTGGTTCCCGGCATGGCTGCGCGCGAAGTGGCGGTCAGCGCGCTCGGCACCGTCTACGCCCTGTCGGCCAGCGGCGACGACACCGCACAAGCCTTGACACCGCTGATCGCGCACAGCTGGAGCCTCGCCACCGCGCTGTCGCTGCTGACCTGGTTCGTCTTCGCGCCGCAGTGCCTGTCCACGCTCGCCACCGTCAAGCGCGAAACAGGCGGCTGGAAAATGCCGCTCGTCATGGCCGGCTATCTGTTCGGCCTGGCCTGGCTCGCGTGCTTCATCGTGTATCACCTCGCCGTCGCGGCGGGTTGGGGATGACCCATGCCCGCCGCCTTCCGTTTTTTTCAACCGCCAGCCAGCCAAGCGTTTGCTCCGCCAGCCAGTCGATCATTCAGACCAGGAGCCAACCATGTCCCACGTACGACCGCGCCCGCCCTCGGGCATCCTGCGCCAGCTGATGGCGCGCCTGCAACCCGCAGCCGCCATGCCGGCTGCCGCTTCGCTCGCCTTCATGATGCTGGCCCCCGCCGCACTGGCACAGACTGCGGATCCGGCGAATACCGCCCAAACCACGCTGCCGACCGTCAAGGTGGAAGACACGTCCGACCCCATGGAGGTCAATAATGGCTACCAGGGCACGCAGACCCGCGTCGGCAAAACCAAGCAGGACCCGCAGGACATCCCGCAGGCGATCACCGTCGTGACCCAGCAGCTGATGCAGGAGCAACATGTCGGTTCGCTGCGCGATGCCTTGCGCAACGTGTCGGGGCTCACCTTCAACGCCGCCGAAGGCGGCCGCGCCGGCGACAACATGATGCTGCGCGGCTTCTACACCTTCGGCGACATCTACCTCGACGGCATTCGTGACACCGCGCAATACAACCGCGAAACCTTCTTCCTCGAGCAGGTCGACGTGCTGCGCGGCTCCGCCTCGATGCTGTTCGGCCGCGGCCAGGCCGGGGGCGTCATCAACCTCGTCTCCAAGACCCCCAAGCTTGCCGATGCCTACAAACTGACCGGCAGCGTGGGAACCGACAACTACACCGAAGTCACCGCCGACCTCAACAAGCAACTGGGTGAGCACAGCGCGGTACGCGTGAACCTGATGAAACGCGACGAAGGCAGCTGGCGCGAAAACCCCGCCAGTGGCGCGGAGCCCGACGTCAACCGCGGCGGTGCACAGGTCAGCCTCGCGCTCGGCATGAACACCGACGACGAATTCACCTTCTCGCACCTGTACATGCGCAACCGCGACACGCCCGACTACGGCTTCTCGTTCGACAACGCCACCCACCGCCCCAATACCACGTTCCCGGTTGATTATTTCTGGGGCATCGACCGCAACTTCGACAACAGCGACGTGAACGTCTCCACCGGAACCTGGACGCACCGCTTCGCCGATGACAGCCAGTTGCGCACCACAATCCGCTACGGCGACTACGAACGCAGCTATTGGGCGCGCACGCCGAGTGCCACCGATGCGCCCGGCACGACCGGCCTCAACGGCGCCAGTCCTAACGCAGGTCCGACGCGCTCGACGGACTACGAAACGCTCACGCTCCAGTCCGACTACAGCCGGAAATTCGAGGCGTTGGGCATGAAGCACGAATTCCTCACCGGAGTCGAGTATCTGCACGAGAACAGCCACCGCTCAGGCCTGCAGAATCTGGGCGGTACCACGGCCGGCAATCCGCCTGTCTTCCTCCCTTACGTCGAGTCATATACAGGCGCACAGCTGAACAATTTCACCGGCAATTCCTACGCCCTCTATGCACAGGACACGGTCGAGTTCATCCCGGACTGGAAAGCCACGCTGGGCGTGCGCCGCGACGAGCTTGATGCCGATTATTCCAGCGCCGCCTCGCCGCACCTGGAATACGGCGAGTGGAGCTATCGCGCCGCCTTGTCGTACCAGCCTACGAAGGAAGCGCACTACTACGTGGGCTACAGCGATTCGTTCAGCCCGACGGCCGACCTCTACCAGCTGACCGCCACGCCGCAACCGCCCGAGACCAGCCAGGTCTACGAGGTCGGCGCGAAGTGGATGTTCTTCGACGGCGATCTCTCCTTCCGCACCGCGCTCTACCGTGCGATCAAGAACTGGGAACGCAACACCGACCTCGAATCGACTGCGTCCATCCTGACCAAGAAGCGGCGCACCGACGGCATCGAATTCGAAGCCGCCGGTCGTATCACGCCGAATTGGGAGATCTTCGCCGGGCTGGCGCTGATGGACGCCACCATCCTCGAAGTCGCCGAGCAATCCAACGGCAACGTCGGCGATCCGCGCTTCGTCGGCAAGCGGCCGCGCAACACACCGCCGTATACCTTCAACCTGTGGTCCACCTACAAGCTGGGCGGCGGCTGGAAGGTCGGCGGCGGCGCCGAGGCCAAGGGCGAACGCTACGGCTACAACCCGTCGAATGCCTCGGCCAATGCGCAGTTCACCACCAACGGACAGCCCAGCGGCTTCAATCCCAATACCGCGCCGGCTTACGTGCGCTGGGATGCCATGGTGTCCTACGACCAGAAAACCTGGGGCGTCCGCCTGAACGTGCAGAACCTGTTCAACAAGACGTACTACGACTCGATCTACGACAACGGTCCGTTCACCGTGCCCGGTCAGAAGCGTCGCTTCATCCTCACCGGCGAGCTGAAGTTCTGAGCCTGCCTTCCCTGCCAACCATTGGCAGGGATAGGGCGTTGCCTGCGCAGCGCCCTATCCCTGACAGGAGACCCGACCATGCTGCTGCACATTCCCAACGTTCTCGACGCCGCCACGCTCGCGCACTGCACTGCACTGCTGAAACAGGCCGACTGGACCGACGGCCGCGTCACTGCCGGCACGCAGGCCGCCACGGTGAAGAACAACCGGCAACTGCCCGAAACCAGCCCGGTGGCGCAGCAGCTGCGCGCCATCGTGCTGGAAGCCTTGTCGAAGAACCCCACCTTCTTCAGTGCCGCCCTGCCCAAGCGCATCTATCCGCCGCTGTTCAACCGCTACGGCGACGAAGCCAACGCCTTCGGCAATCACGTGGACAACGCCATCCGCACCCACCCGGCCACCGCACAGTATGTGCGAACCGACATGTCGTTCACGCTCTTCCTCAACAACCCAACCGATTACGACGGCGGCGAACTCATCATCGAGGATGGCATGGGTGGCCGCGCGGTCAAGCTGCCGGCGGGCCATCTGATCCTGTATGCGTCGTACAGCGTGCATCGCGTCGAGCCGGTGACGCACGGCGTGCGTCTGGCGTGCTTCACCTGGCTTGAAAGCATGGTGCGCGAACCGCAACGGCGCGAATTGCTGCACGAAATGGACTTAAGCATCGCCGCCCTGCGCGGCGAACACGGCGAAACGGATACGGCCGTGCGCTTGACCAGTTGCTACCACAACCTGATGCGGATGTGGGCGACGGTCTGAATCCCCCTGTTTCATTCATCTTAGAAAAGGAGCTCTCATCATGACTGGTCTGCGATTCACCCTTGCCACCCTGGCGCTCGTTCCCATTCTGGCGCACGCCGCCGCCGACTGCGAGGCCCATCCCAAGGAACAATGGATGAAAGAGGAAAACCTCAAGGCCGCCCTGAAGGACGCCGGCTACACGATCAAGAAATTCAAGGTCGATGGCAATTGCTACGAGATGTACGGCCACAACGAGAAGGGCCAGCGCGTCGAAATCTACATGGACACCGTCACCGGCAGACCGGTGAAGGCCTATCTCGACTGATGCCTGCTGAGCACGTCGTGGAACGCGCGTACGTCTGGGACCGCTTTGTCCGCCTGCACCACTGGAACCTCGCCGCCCTGGTACTGCTCAACGCGTTCATATTCGACGGCGGCGGCCCGTGGCATCGCTGGGCGGGTTACGCGGCGCTGGGGCTGGTGGGTACACGCCTCGTCTGGGGTGCCATCGGCTCGCGCCATGCCCGCTTTTCCGGTTTTTTCCCCACGCCGGCGCGCATCCGAGCCTACCTCGCCCGGCCCGGCGTCGCCATGCGCGGACACAATCCGCTCGGCGCCGCGATGGTGTTCGCGATGCTCGGCTTCGTCATCGCGCTGGGCGTGACGGGCTGGCTGATGGGAACCGACGCCTACTGGGGCGAGGAATGGCTGGAACAGCTGCACGAGACGTTTTCCGACGTTCTGCTCGCGTGCGTCGCGCTGCATGTGGCCGGCGTGACGTGGGTCAGCCGAAAGACCCGCATCAACCTGCCGCGCGCCATGCTCACCGGCTACAAGATACGGGGCACGCATTCCGCGCCGTTCGCGCATCCGGAGACGACGCCGGGCGATTGACGGCATCGATGCGACAAGGTCAACGTCCTGCCGACGCAGGACGTAATGCCGCCGAAGCACGCAGAACGAAGGCTATGAGTGCACCGAGTGCGACTTGTGCACAAAGTCGCGGTAGCCCGGGGCCGTCTGCTGCACGCCATGACGGGCGGTACGTAAAGGGGCGGCAGCGGAAATCCGCTGCCGTTTTTTTGCGAAAAAACCGCACCCCCCAATTCAGTTATTGACAACCATTCTCATTATCTATATCGTTCACCTAACGTGTTTCAAACCAGAAGGTGTGCGTCATGTACGTCTGTCTTTGCAAAGGTGTCACCGACCATGAAATCCGCGGCTTGGTCCATCATCGTGGCGTGACCACGATGCGCCAGCTTCGCGACGAACTCGGCGTATCCACCCAATGCGGTCGCTGCGCGCGCTGCGCGAAAGACGTACTCCAGGAAGCGCTTGCCGAATGCCGGGGATGTTCGGCGGACGCCTCATTTGCCGCCGCCGCCTGATTCGATCCGCTCTGCTTGCGCCCGTTCTGTGCGGACCGCGCATCCATACTTGTCCCGCACGGCTTTTCCCCTAGAATGACAGGCGCCCCATTCGCCTACTAGCCAGCATTCGACCAGCCAACGGCTCTTTAAACGGGTTTGCCAAATATTCAGGAGAGAACCATGAAAGGCGACAAGAAAGTCATCCAGTATCTGAACAAGGCACTCACGGTCGAGCTGACTGCCATCAACCAGTATTTTCTCCACGCCCGCATGTACAAGAACTGGGGGCTGGTTGCGTTGGGCAAACACGAATACGAAGAGTCCATCGAGGAAATGCATCACGCCGACAAGCTGATCGAACGCATCCTCTTTCTGGAAGGCCTGCCCAACCTGCAGGATCTGAACAAACTGCTGATCGGCGAAAACGTCGTCGAATGCCTGGAATGCGACCTCAAGCTCGAACTCGTCGGCCGCGCCCTTTACGTCGAGGCCATCGCGCACTGCGAATCGGTCAAGGACTATGTTTCCCGAGAAATCCTGGTCGGCATCCAGTCCGACACCGAGGAGCACATTGATTACCTCGAAACCCAACTCGACCTGATCAAACGCATGGGCGAGCAGAACTACATGCAGACCGCTGCCGGACCGATCGAAAGCTGAGCGCCCCCGCGCGTACAATGGACGCCCCCGCTGTGGGGCGTTTTTATTGTTCACGATGCACTTCGACCCTGACTGCCGCGCCTGCCCACGCCTCGCCACGTTTCTCGACGAGGTACGCGCCCGCCATCCCGATTACCATGCCCGCCCGGTGCCCGCCTTCGGCGATCCCGCGCCCGGTCTGCTCATTGTCGGTCTCGCCCCGGGCATGCACGGCGCCAACCGCAGCGGCCGCCCCTTCACCGGCGACTACGCCGGTGTGCTGCTATACGAAACCCTGCACAAATTCGGCTACGCCAGCGCACCGCAATCGCTGTTCGCAGACGACGGCCTGCAGCTGACCGGCTGCCGCATCACCAACGCGGTGAAATGCCTGCCGCCCGCCAACAAGCCGGAACCGGGCGAAATCCGCGAATGCAACCGCTATCTGGCCGCCGAACTGAATGCCTTGCCCAGTCACGCCAGCATCCTGGCGCTGGGCCAGATTGCACACCAGGCGGTGCTCCGCGCACGCGGGCTCAAGCTCAAGGATTATCCCTTCGCCCACGCCAGCGACTACCGTCTGCCCGACGGCAGAAGGCTGGTCAGCAGCTATCACTGCTCCCGTTACAATACCCAGACGCGCCGTCTCACCCCCGAAATGTTCGCGGCCGTGTTCGAGACAATTCAAGCGAAGGACTGACCATGCCCGTCGTCACCATCAAGCTCGCCGGCAGCCTCACCCGGGAGCAGAAGCAGAAAATCGCCGAGGAAATCACCGCCACGCTGGAGCGCCATGCCGGCAAACCGGCGTCGTATACCTACATCGCGTTCGAGGAACTGCCGGACGAGAACTGGGCAATTGCGGGCAAGCTGCTCGACGAAGACTGAGCCTTGGCCGTCGACAAGGAATTCCTCGCCTCGCTGCCCACCCTGCCCGGCGTCTATCGCATGATCGATGCGGCCGGCGCCGTGCTGTATGTCGGCAAGGCGAAAGACCTGAAGAAGCGCGTCTCCAGTTATTTCCAGAAAAGCGACCAGAGCCCCCGCATCAAACTGATGCTGAAAAGTGTCGACCACATCGACACCACGATCACGCGCACCGAGGCCGAAGCGCTGCTGCTGGAGAACAATCTGATCAAGGGTTTGAAGCCGCGCTTCAATATCCTGTTCCGCGACGACAAGTCCTACCCCTATCTGCTGCTGACCGGACACCGCTTTCCGCGCCTGGCCTATTTTCGCGGCACGCCGAAAAAGCGCGACCAGACGTACGGCCCCTACCCCAACGCCTACGCGGTGCGCGAAAGCATCCAGTTGCTGCAGAAGGTGTTTCAACTGCGCACCTGCGAGGACACGGTATTCGCCAACCGCTCGCGCCCATGTCTGCTGTACCAGATCAAACGTTGTACCGCACCATGCGTCGGGCTCATCACGCCCGAGGCCTATGCGCGCGACGTCCATGAAGCGGCCCAGCTGCTGCATGGCGAGGCCAGCGCACTGACTGAACACATCACCGAACAGATGAACGCCGCTGCGGCCGCGCTCGATTTCGAGACGGCCGCCTTCCTGCGTGACCGCCTGCGCATGCTCGCAGCCGTGCGCGAGAAGCAGTTCGTCGATTCCACCGGCAGCGATGCGGACGCGGATGTGGTCGCGGTGGCCGAGGCCGGCGGCGTGATCGCGGTCAACCTGACGATGATCCGCGGCGGACGGCATCTCGGCGACCGCAGCTTCTTCCCCCAACACGGCGAAGGCGCGACGCCAGCCGAGGCGCTGGAGGCCTTCATCGTCCAGCACTACCTCGACCACCCCATTCCGGCGCGCATCCTGGTGAGCGAAGCCATCGAGACCGGCGCACTGGAAACGCTGCTCACCGAGCAGGCCGGTAAAAAAGTCACTCTGCTGCATCGCGTCACCGGTGAACGCAAGGTCTGGATCGGCATGGCGCAAGCCAACGCGCGGCTGTCGGCCGAACGCCGCAGCGCCGATCGCGCCAACCAGTCGCAGCGGCTCGCCACGTTGCGCGACACGCTCGATCTGCCGGCACTCAACCGCATCGAATGCTTCGATATCTCGCACACCATGGGCGAAGCCACTGTCGCCTCCTGCGTCGTCTATGAGGGAAACGACCTGAAGAAATCCGATTACCGGCGCTATAACATCAGCGGCATCACACCCGGCGACGACTATGCCGCCATGCATGCCGCGCTGATCAAACGCTTCCACAAGAGCGTGGAAGAGAATGGCGTGCTGCCCGACCTGCTGCTGATCGACGGCGGCAAGGGACAGATCTCGATGGCGGTCGAGGCCATGGCCGAACTGGGCCTGAACGACGTGCCGCTGCTCGGCGTAGCCAAAGGCGAGGCACGCAAGCCCGGGCTGGAAACGCTGATTTTCGCCGACGGCCGCGAACTCAATCTCGCCAAGGACCATCCCGGCTTCCACCTGATCCAGCAAGTGCGCGACGAAGCGCACCGCTTCGCCATCACCGGCCATCGCGCCAAACGCGGAAAAACGCGCGTGCAGTCGACGCTGGAAGACATCGCAGGCATCGGCCCCAAACGGCGTAAACAGTTGCTGGAACACTTCGGCGGCCTGCAAGGCGTACGCGACGCCGGCGTCGACGCGCTTGCCAGCGTGAACGGTATCAGCCGAGAATTGGCGGAAACCATTTATAACGCGCTCCACTGATGCCGCTCAATCTCCCCAACCTGCTCACCTGGCTGCGCATTCTGTTCATCCCGCTGATGGCAGGCGTGTTCTACCTGCCCGACGGCTGGGTGACGCCATCTGATGCCAACATGCTGGCGGCCGCATTTTTCGGGGTGGCGGCGCTGACCGACTGGCTCGACGGCTGGCTGGCGCGCAAACTGGGCCAGACTTCGGCCTTCGGCGCCTTCCTCGACCCGGTTGCCGACAAGCTGATGGTGGCTGCCGCGCTGATCGTACTGATCGACCTCGATCGCGTGGCGCCGCTGATCGGGCTCATCATCATCGGCCGCGAAATCACCATTTCCGCCCTGCGCGAATGGATGGCCAAGGCAGGCAAGTCGGCCAGCGTCGCGGTCTCTTTCGTCGGCAAGCTGAAAACCACGGCACAAATGGTCGCCATCGTGCTGCTGCTGTATTTCAAGCCTTTCGCCGGCCTACCCATCCTCCAGATCGGCACGCTGCTGATCTGGGTGGCCGCCCTGCTTACCCTCGTGTCGATGGCGTATTACCTCGTGATGGCCGCGCGCGCCCTGCAAAAATCTTCGCCCTGAGGTGTTGACAGAAAAAACCGAAATCACCATAATGCGCAGCCTTCAACGCGGGAATAGCTCAGCTGGTAGAGCGCAACCTTGCCAAGGTTGAGGTCGGGAGTTCGAACCTCCTTTCCCGCTCCAGCATTCCGGGGAAAACAGAAGGCTTAGCCGGACGTTTTCCCCTTTTCGTTCAAGCGTTTTACCGCGACGGCGCGATAGCAAAGCGGTTATGCACCGGATTGCAAATCCGTGTAGGTCGGTTCGACTCCGGCTCGCGCCTCCAAATTCAGGGTCAGCCGTCCGCTTTGCCCGGATGGTGAAATTGGTAGACACAAGGGACTTAAAATCCCTCGCCAGCGATGGCGTACCGGTTCGATTCCGGTTCCGGGCACCACCTTCCAGTTCACCGGCCCGAGTGGTATAATTTTTGCGCTTTATTATTAACACGATGGGCGGTTCGCCCATTTTTTATTTGTGCTGCGCCGTGTCCTGACCGGGCCGCATAGCGGCACAACAATGGATTTGCGATGATGGATCTGCCCACCCGCCTGGAGCCTGTACTTGCCGGACTCGGTTACGAGCTGGTGATGCTGGAGCGTGCCGGGCGCGGGCTGATCCGTATTTTCATCGACAAGCCGGGCGGCATCACGATTGACGACTGTGTCGCGGTGAGCAATCACCTGACCCATCTGTTCACTGTCGAGAACATCGACTACGACAGGCTGGAAGTGTCCTCGCCCGGCCTTGACCGGCCGTTGGTCAAGCCGCAGGACTATGCGCGCTTCGCCGGCGAGCCGGTGACGCTGAAATTGCGGGTGCCGATGGACAACCGGCGCCGCCTGACCGGCCAGCTGGTCGGTCTGGATGGCGAACTGGTGAAATTGATCGTCGACGGCTCGGAAGTGTCGGTCGACTTGAGAAATGTGGATGCTGCCCGCCTGAAACCCATGGTTTAGGCAAGGCAGGCTGGAGGGAATATGAGCCGTGAAATTTTGATGCTGGCCGATGCGCTGGCTCGCGAAAAGAACGTGGACAAGGAAGTGGTCTTCGAGGCACTGGAGCAGGCGCTCGCCTCCGCTACCAAGAAACGCTTCAAGGAAGAATCCGACGTGCGCGTGTCGATCGACCGCGAAACCGGCGACTACGAATCCTTCCGCCGCTGGCAGGTCGTGTCCGAAGCCGATCTGGAATCCGAGGGCTACCAGATCCTGCTGATCGACGCCCAGGACAAGATTCCCGACATCGAAATCGGCGACTACATCGAAGAGCCGCTGGAAAACGTCGAGTTCGGCCGCATCGGCGCCCAGGCTGCCAAGCAGGTCATCCTTCAGAAAATCCGCGACGCCGAGCGCGAGCAGATCATCAGCGACTTCCTCGCCCGCAAGGAACACCTTGTCAACGGCGTGGTCAAGCGCATCGACCGCGGCAACGCCATCATCGAATCCGGTCGCGTCGAAGGCTTCCTGCACCGCGACCAGATGATCCCGCGCGAGAACCTGCGCGTCGGCGATCGCGTCCGCGCCTACCTGCTGCGCATCGACCGCGGCCCCCGCGGGCCGCAGGTGGTGCTGTCGCGCACCGCGCCCGAATTCATCATGAAGCTATTCGAACTGGAAGTGCCGGAAATCGAGGAAGGCCTGCTCGAGATCAAGGCGGCCGCCCGCGACCCGGGCCTGCGCGCCAAGATCGCCGTGGTGTCGCACGATCCGCGCATCGATCCGATCGGCACCTGCATCGGGTTGCGGGGCTCGCGTGTCACCTCGGTGACCAACGAACTGGCCGGCGAACGCGTCGACATCATCCACTGGTCGGCCGACCCGGCGCAGTACGTGATCAACGCACTGGCCCCCGCCGAAGTCAGCTCCATCGTGGTGGACGAAGACAAACACAGCATGGACGTGGTGGTCGACGAGGAGCAACTGGCGATGGCGATCGGCCGCGGCGGCCAGAACGTGCGCCTGGCGTCCGAACTGACCGGCTGGGAACTCAACATCATGTCGCGCGAAACGGCGGAAGAGAAACAATCGGCCGAAAGCGGCAAGACGCTCGCGCTCTTCATCGAAAAGCTCGATGTGGACGAGGAAGTCGCCCAGATCCTGGTCGACGAAGGCTTCTCCACGCTGGAAGAAGTCGCCTATGTGCCGCTGAACGAAATGCTCGAGATCGAGGCCTTCGACGAAGGCCTGGTCAACGAACTGCGCAACCGTGCCCGCAACGCCCTGCTGACCGCTGCCATCGTCGGCGAGGAACAGGTCGAGGCCTCCGCGGGCGACCTGCTGTCGCTCGAAGGCATGGACGCCGAAACCGCACGCACGCTCGCCAGCAAGGGCGTCCACACCACCGAGGATCTAGCCGAACTGGCCGTCGATGAGCTGACCGAAATGGCCGCCATGGATGCCGAACGTGCCAAACAATTGATCATGGCCGCACGCGCGCCCTGGTTCGCCCAAGGCTGATACGCCACGAGGACTGCATGAACGTTGAACAATTTGCCCAGGAACTGAAACTGCCGCCCCAGCTGTTGCTTGAACAGCTGAAAGCGGCAGGCGTCAATAAAAACGATGTGGTCGACTCCGTCACCGAGGCGGACAAGGCACACCTGCTCGACTACCTGCGCAAGATGCACGGTGGCGGGGCCGAGACCGGCAAGACCAAGATCACCATCACGCGCAAGCAGACCGGTGAAATCCGCAAGACCGACAGTACCGGCAAGTCGCGCACCATCACGGTGGAAACGCGCAAGTCGCGCACCTACGTCAAGCGCGATGCCGCCGCACTGGCGGCCGAAGCCCAGCCGGCTGCCGAAACCCCGCCTGTTCCGCAGGTCGAGGTGCCGGCCCAGCCGGTGACTGAGCACAAGATCGAAGCGCCCGTTCCCGAGCCAGTCGTCGAAGCCGCCCCGCCTGCAGCCGTCGAGGTTGAGCCTGTCGCCGCCGCACCCGAGCCTGTCGCCGAAGCCGCGCCGCCTGCGGCCGTCGAGGCCGCTGCGGAGCCCGCAACGGCCCCCGCGCCGGTGGTGAAAAAAACCACTCGCATCAAGAAGGCCTCGATCCTCAACGAAGCGGAAGTCAAGGCTCGCGAAGAAGAGACGCGCCGCCATCAAGCGCTGCAGGAACGTCAGGCTGCGGATGCGCGAGCCCGTACCGAACGCGACGCTCTGCGCAAGCAGGCGGAAGCTGCCCGCGAGGCCGCCAAGCTGGCGGAAGCCCAGAAAGCCGCCGCCCCTGCTGCCCCCGCCACGCCGACGGAAAAAACGCTGCACAAACCGGACAAACCCAGCGCAGCCAAAGGCGCCAAAGGTCCGGACAAGAAAGCCGGAGGCACCTGGAAGGACGAAGCCGCACGCCGCAAGGGTGGTCTCAAGACCCGTGGCGGTGCTGCACCTGACGCAGGCTGGCGCGGCCGCAAGGGCAAATCCAAGGCCGGCCACGAAGAAACCACCTTCGTTGCCCCGACCGAGCCGATCGTGCGCGAAGTCCTGGTCCCCGAAACGATCACGGTGGCCGAGCTTGCCCACAAGATGTCGGTGAAGGCGGCCGAGGTGATCAAGGCACTGATGAAGCTGGGCAGCATGGTGACCATCAACCAGGTGCTCGACCAGGAAACGGCGATCATCGTGGTCGAGGAAATGGGCCACATCGGCAAGCCTGCCGCCCTCGATACGCCGGAAGCCTTCCTGATCGACACAGGCGAAGTAAGCGAACATGAAGTGCTCGCCCGCCCGCCGGTCGTCACGGTCATGGGCCACGTCGACCACGGCAAGACCTCGTTGCTCGACACCATCCGCCGCACTCGCGTGGCAAGCGGCGAAGCCGGCGGCATCACCCAGCACATCGGCGCCTATCACGTCGAAACCGAAAAAGGCGTCATCACCTTCCTCGACACCCCGGGTCACGAAGCGTTTACCGCGATGCGTGCACGCGGCGCGAAAGCAACCGACATCGTGGTACTGGTAGTAGCGGCGGACGACGGTGTCATGCCGCAGACGATCGAAGCCATCCACCACGCCAAGGCCGCCAACGTGCCACTGGTGGTGGCGGTGAACAAGATCGACAAGCCCGAGGCCAACCCGGAACGCATCCGCCAGGAACTCGTCGCGCAGGGCGTCACCCCCGAGGAATGGGGTGGCGACACCCAGTTCGTCGAAGTGTCGGCCAAGGCCAATACCAACATCGACGGCTTGCTCGACGCCATCCTGTTGCAGGCCGAAGTGCTGGAACTGCAGGCAGCTGCCGACGGCCCGGCCAAAGGGCTCGTCATCGAGGCGAGATTGGACAAGGGCAAGGGCCCGGTTGCCACGCTGCTGGTGCAATCCGGCACCCTGCGTCGCGGCGACATGGTGCTGGCCGGCCAGGTTTACGGCCGCGTGCGCGCCATGCTCGACGAAGCCGGCAAGACAGTAACCGAAGCCGGTCCTTCGATCCCGGTGGAAATCCAGGGTCTGTCCGATGTGCCGCAAGCCGGCGAGGACATGATGGTGCTGCCGGACGAACGCAAGGCGCGCGAAATCGCGCTGTTCCGTCAAGGCAAGTTCCGCGACGTGCAGCTGGCGAAAAAGCAGGCCGCCAAACTGGAATCGATGTTCGAACAGATGGGCCAGGGCGAAGTGCAGCATCTGCCCATCATTCTCAAGTCCGACACCCAAGGTTCCTACGAAGGTCTGGCGCATGCGCTGGGCAAGCTGTCGACCGACGAGGTCAAGGTCAACATCATCCACAGCGGCGTCGGCGCCATCACCGAATCCGATGTCAACCTCGCGCTCGCCTCCAAGGCGGTGCTGATCGGCTTCAACGTGCGCGCCGATGCAACCGCACGCAAGCTGGCCGAATCCAGCGGCGTGGACATCCGCTACTACAACATCATCTACGAAGCCGTGGATGAAGTGAAAGCGGCGCTGTCCGGCATGTTGGCGCCCGAGAAGAAGGAAAGCGTCATCGGTACGGTGGAAGTCCGCCAGGTATTCGTCATTTCCAAGGTCGGCACCATCGCCGGCTGCTATGTGACGGATGGCATGATCAAGCGCAACGCCGGCGTGCGCGTGCTGCGCAACAACGTCGTGATCCACCAGGGCGAACTCGATTCGCTCAAGCGCTTCAAGGACGACGTCAAGGAAGTCAAGGCCAACTTCGAATGCGGCCTATCGCTGAAGAACTTCAACGACATCCAGGAAGGTGACATCCTCGAAGTGTTTGAAGTGGTGGAAGTGGCGCGCTCGCTGTAATGCCGAAGGATTTCCCCCGGGCACGCCGCGTTGCCGACCAGATCCAGCGCGAACTGCCGGAGCTGATCCGGCAGGAAGTGAAGGATCCGCGCGTCGGCATGCTGACCATCACCGAGGTGGAGGTCAACCGCGACATGGAGTTCGCCAAGGTCTTCTTCACCACACTGGGCGGGCAGGCCGAGCATGACGCCTGCCTGCAGGGTCTGCAGCGCGCCAGCGGCTTTCTGCGTTCGCAACTGTCGCACCGCATGCAGCTTCGTGTGGTGCCCAAGCTGACCTTCGTGTACGACCGCTCGGTCGAACGCGGCATCGAACTCACCCAACTGATCGAATCGGCCGTCGCCGAAGACGCCAAACACTCCAAGGACGAGTGAAGCCTGCCCGCCAAGTGGTCGACGGCGTGCTGCTGCTGGACAAGCCGGTCGGCATCACCTCCAACGCCGCACTGCAAAAGGCCAAGTGGCTGCTCAACGCCAAAAAGGCAGGCCACACCGGGACTCTCGATCCCTTCGCCGACGGTCTGCTGCCCTTGTGCTTCGGCGAGGCCACCAAGTTCTCGGCCTACCTGCTGGATGCGGACAAGCGCTATCGCGCCGTGCTGCAGCTGGGCGTCACCACCACGACGGGCGATCCCGAGGGCGAGGTACTCAGCACCCGCGACGTGGCGGTGAACTGTGCCGAAATCGACGCCGTGCTGCCAGGCTTCATGGGCGAGATCGAGCAGATCCCGCCCATGCACTCGGCACTCAAGCATCAGGGGCGCCCGCTCTACGAATATGCCCGTGCCGGGATCGAAATCGAACGACCGCCGCGCAAAGTCACCATCCGTTCGCTGGCGATGGCCGAATGTGTCCCGCCCCGGGTCATCCTCGACGTCCAATGCAGCGCCGGCACCTACATCCGCACCCTGGCACAGGATATTGGCGCCGCACTCGGTTGTGGCGCCCACCTCACTGCCCTGACGCGCCTCGGTTCCGGTGGATTCAAGCTGGAACAGTCGCATACCCTGGCCGAGCTGGAAGCGCTCGATCCCGCTCGACGCCATGCCCTGCTGTTGCCCGCAGACTGCCTGGTGGCCCACCTGCCTGCCGTTCTGCTCGACGACACCGAGGCGGAGGCCTTGCGCCAAGGACGCAGTATCGCGCATGCCTCCACCGAGTCAGGCTTGATTCGCGTCTACACGGCTTCGAACACCTTCCTTGGGCTGGCCAACGCGAATGCCGGCCAGCTGGTGCCGCGTCGTCTCATCGCCACGCCACAGGCTTGAGTTAAGTCACTCATTTAGCGTAGAATTCCGGGTTTCCCCGAACGTGTCCCGCACAGCCGCAGGCCACGCGATTTGATAAGGAGTACACCATGGCTGTTACCGTCGCCCAAAAAGCAGAGATCGTCCAGAATTACCAACGCGCCGCCGCCGACACCGGCTCGCCCGAAGTGCAGGTTGCCCTGCTGACGGCCCGCATCAACGACCTGACCGGCCACTTCAAGGCCAACATCAAGGACCACCACTCGCGTCGTGGTCTGCTGAAGATGGTGAGCCGCCGCCGCAAGCTGCTCGACTATCTGAAGCGCACCAACCTCGAAGGCTACAAGACCCTGATCGACCGCCTCGGTCTGCGCAAGTAATCCCTCCAGAGCCACTGTGATGATCCGGCACCCTGCTGCACCGGCACAGTGGATGGGGCGTATTGCCCCCTGAATTTCGCACGCCCCGCTTCTGCGGGGCGTTTTTGCTTTGAAAGGAACTCGTGTGAGCGCTATCAAGAAAACTTTCACCTACGGCCGCCACCAGGTCACGCTGGAAACCGGCGAAATCGCCCGCCAGGCCTCCGGCGCCGTCATCGTCAATATGGACGACACCGTGGTGCTGGTCACCGTCGTCGCCAAGAACGAAGTCAAGCCGGGCCAGGATTTCTTTCCGCTGACTGTCGACTACCAGGAAAAAACCTATGCCGCCGGCCGCATCCCCGGCGGCTTTCTCAAGCGCGAAAGCCGTCCGTCCGAAGGCGAAACGCTGATCTCGCGCCTGATCGACCGTCCGATCCGCCCGCTTTTCCCCGAAGGTTTCTTCAACGAAGTGCAGATCATCGCCACGGTGATGTCGTCCAACCCCGAAGTCAGCGCCGACATTCCCGCGCTGATCGGCGCCTCTGCCGCGTTGTCCCTGTCCGGCCTGCCGTTCGACGGCCCGGTGGGCGCGGCACGTGTCGGCTTCATCAACGGCGAGTATGTGCTCAACCCAACCAACTCCGAGCTGAAGAATTCGGCGCTGGATCTGGTCGTCGCCGGCACCGAGACCGCCGTGCTGATGGTCGAGTCTGAAGCCATGGAGTTGCCCGAAGACATCATGCTGGGCGCGGTCGTGTTCGGCCACACCCAGATGCAGGCCGCGATCAACGCCATCAACGAACTGGCCGATGAAGCCGGTGCCGACGCCTGGGACTGGCAGCCGCTCGCCGAAGACACGGCGATGGTGGAACGCCTGAAGGCCCTGGCTGAAGATGGTCTGCAGCAGGCGTACAACATCAAGCAGAAACAGGCGCGCATGACCGCCGTTGATGAAGTCCGCAGCAAGGCCTTTGCCGAGCTGATCACCGCCGACATGGACACGGTCGCGCAGAACCACGTCAAGGACGCCTTCCATCGCCTGGAAGCCGGTGTGGTGCGCAACCGCATCCTGTCGGGCCAGCCGCGCATCGACGGCCGCGACACCCGCACCGTGCGCCCGATCACCATCCGCACCGGCGTGTTGCCGCGCACCCACGGTTCCGCCCTGTTCACGCGCGGCGAAACCCAGGCGCTGGTCGTCACCACGCTCGGCACCGGCCGTGACGAGCAGACCATCGATGCACTGGAAGGCTCCTACTCCGACCGCTTCATGCTGCACTACAACATGCCCCCCTACGCCACCGGCGAAACCGGCCGCGTCGGTTCGCCCAAGCGCCGCGAGATCGGCCACGGCCGTCTGGCCAAGCGCGCGCTGCTGGCGGTGCTGCCGACCAAGGAAGAATTTGGCTACACCATGCGCGTGGTATCGGAGATCACCGAATCCAACGGCTCGTCGTCGATGGCCTCGGTGTGCGGCGGCTGTCTGTCGCTGATGGACGCTGGCGCCCCGCTGAAGGCGCACGTCGCCGGCATCGCCATGGGCCTGATCAAGGAAGGCAATCGCTTCGCGGTGCTGACCGACATCCTCGGTGACGAGGACCACCTCGGCGACATGGACTTCAAGGTCGCGGGCACCGAGAAAGGCGTCACCGCGTTGCAGATGGACATCAAGATCACCGGCATTACCAAGGAAATCATGCAGGCCGCGCTGACGCAGGCGAAGGAAGGCCGCATGCACATCCTCGGCATCATGAAATCATCGGTCTCCGAGACGCATGAAATGTCGGCCTACGCCCCGCGCATCATCGCGATGAAGATCAACCCGGAAAAGATCCGCGACGTGATCGGCAAGGGCGGCGCCGTCATCCGCGCGCTAACCGAGGAAACCGGCACCCAGATCGACATCCAGGAAGACGGCAGCGTGAAGATCGCCTGCACCAGCATGGAAGCCGGCGAGCTCGCCAAGAAGCGCATCGAGGAAATCACCGCCGAGGTCGAAGTCGGCAAGGTCTACGAGGGCCCGGTCATCAAACTGCTGGACTTCGGCGCGATCGTCAACGTGCTGCCGGGCCGCGACGGCCTGCTGCACATTTCGCAGATCGCCCACGAGCGTGTCAACACCATCGGCGACTACCTGAAGGAAGGCCAGGTCGTGAAGGTGAAGATCCTGGAAGCCGACGAGAAAGGCCGCCTGCGCCTGTCGATGAAGGCACTGCTGGATGCACCGGCCGCCACCGACAGCGAAACGCCGGAAACGGCGGGCTGACTACTGTCCGCCGCAAAAAAACCGCGCTCTATGGCGCGGTTTTTTTATACCTGAGCAGGCGCTGCCGGAAACAGGACGTTCACGACCAGGCCCATGCCCCCGGCCCCTGTTTCCAGGCTCACCTGCGCGCCATGCAAATGGGCGATTCGCTGGACGATGGTCAGGCCGAGGCCGGCACCATCTACACTGCCCGACAATCGATGGAATGGCGAAAACGCTGCAGCACGTTGCGACTCCGGGATGCCCGGCCCGTTGTCCGCCACTTGCCAGGTTACGCCCTGTTCGGAACGCCGGACCGTCAGCGTGATACGCGTGCCGCCGTACCGCAGGGCATTGTCGATCAGGTTGGCAAGCATTTCCCGCAGCAATTGCGCGTCGCCCATCACCCAGGCCTCGCTGTCCTTCATGTCGAAACCGATCTCCACCCCGCTGGCCAAGGCCAGCGGAACCCACTCCCGCGCAACTTCCCGCACCACGTCCACGCCATCCAGCCGGCTCAGGCGCAGGGTGTTTTCCGCCGCATCGACGCGCGCCAGAATGAGCAGCTTCTGCACCAGGTCGCCCATGGTCTGGGTCGACTGGGCAATACGCGACAACGCATGCTGGGCATCCTCGTGTCGCGCGCTGGCCAGCGCCGCCTCGGCTTGCGCGCGAATGCCCGCGATCGGCGTGCGGAGCTGGTGCGCGGCATCCGCGACGAAACGCGATTGCGATTCCACCGCTTCGGACAGACGCTGCAGCAGCGAATTGATTTCATCCAGAAACGGGCGCAGCTCGGCGGGAGTCTCTCCCAGGGGAACCGGGCTCAGATCGAACGCCTGCCGCGCTGACAGCCGATCGCGCAGCCGGCTCAGTGGCTCGAGCCCCTTCCGCACGCCATAGGCGATGGCAATCGCCGCAGTCAGGGTCATCAGCAGCATCGGAATCACGATCGCCAGGGTGGCACGTTCGGCCATGGCCGAACGGTGCGACAGCGTCTCGCCCACCTGTACCAGGGCGGTCCCACGCGCACTCGTGCCTTTGAGCGAGAGTCCAAAAGCGGCCACCCGGACCTTCTCGCCGTCCTTGATGCCGTCATAGACGATCAACTGGCCCGGCCGGATATCCTGATGGCCAGGAAGCCGCGGCATGTCCTGCTCGCCGTCAATGACACGCCCAGCCGGATTGGTAATGCTGTGGAACAGCAAATCCTCCTGATCGAACACCAGCAATTCGCGCGCGGCAACCGGCAGGTCCACCTGCACCTGTCCCTGCAGGACCTCGACCCGATCGGCCAGCGCGAACGTACGCCGTATCAGCGACCGGTCAAACGCCGCATTGATGAAGTACTGGCTGGAGAAATAGGCGATCACCCACAGCAGAATGAATAGCGGCAGCATCATCCACAGCATGCGGACGATCAGCTGCCGTCGCAGACTTGTCTGGCCTTCCCCGTTCAACGCTCGGCTTCCAGCAGATAGCCCAGGCCGCGCAACGTGCGGATGACCACGCCTGAACCTTCGAGCTTGCGCCGCAGACGATGGATGTAGACCTCCACCGCGTTGTCGCCTACGCCGTCGTCCCATCCCGTCAGACGATCCGCGATCGCCTCCTTGGCCGTGACGCGCCCGGCATGGCTGAGCAGGATTTCGAGCACCCCTACCTCGCGAGCGGACAGCACCAGCGGCGTCTCGTCCACGCTGGCCTGCCGCTTCACGCTGTCGAAACAGAAGCGCCCCATGCGGATCTGGGTGTCAGCCACGCCATGCGCCCGCCGCAGCAAGGCGCGCAGCCGCGCCAGCAATTCATCCAGCGCAAACGGTTTCAGCAGATAATCGTCCGCGCCCGCATCGAGGCCGCGAACGCGATCCTCCACCGTATCGCGTGCGGTGAGGACCATCACCGGCAGAGTTGCGCCGCGTTTGCGCACATTGCGCAGAACCTCCAGACCTTCCCGCCGCGGCAGCCCCAGATCAAGCAGCATGGCGTCGTAGGTATAGGTCTTCAGCGCGGTCTCGGCCTGCACCCCGTCGCGGCTCCAGTCGACCGCGAAGCCTGCCTGCCGGACCGCCAGCATGACGGCCTCACCCAGGGTCGGATCATCTTCCACGAGCAAAACTTTCATATTTAAAGTCTGACACAAAGTCAGGCCTTTCGATCCCGCATGTCGCGAATATCGAGGCATCGCTTCGCACGACGATCCGTAAGGTTCATGTAAGCATGGCGCCGCATAGTGATTTTCATGCAGTCGACTGCGACTGCATGAAAACCCACTTGATCAACAGGAGAAATTGATGAGCAAACTGATGTCTTCCCTGGTCGCCGCCACGATTGCCGGTACGTTCAGCCTGTCCGCCATGGCTGCCGACGCCGCCCCCGCTGCGGCAGAGAAACCCGCCGCTGCACACAAGAGCGTCAAGAAAGCCATGAAGCACACGGCCAAGGCCCCCGAGAAAAAGACCGACGCTGCCAAGCAGTGATTTCCCCGACTGCCTGAAACCGTGCGCGAAAAAATCCATACCCGGCCCCTATCCGTAAGGTTCGTGTAAGTATGGCGTCGCATAGTGATTTCCATGCAGTCGCAATCCGTGACCGCATGTTCCTTTACTTGATCGTATGGAGAAATTGATGAGCAAACTGATGACTTCCCTGGTCGCCGCGACGATTGCCGGCGCGTTCAGCCTGTCCGCCATGGCTGCCGATGCTGCACCCGCCGCACCTGCTGGCGCTACCACCGCTGCCGAAAAGCCTGCTGCAGCCCCCAAGAAGGCCCACAAAAAGGCCAAGAAGCACGTCAAGAAGGCTGCTGCGAAGAAGGCCGAAGAGAAAAAGGGTGACGCTGCTGCCGAACCCGCCGCGAAGTAATTCTTCTTGGCACAAAAAACCGCGCTCTCTGGCGCGGTTTTTTTATGCCGGGCTGGCAAGAAACGATTGCCACCAGCGTTTGCGCTGGCCGGTCACCACCCCGCGCATCTCAAGCTCGCGCGGCGGCGTACGACTCATCAGCCAGCCCGGAAGGATCGATGACTTGGTCGCACTCGATCCGCATGAGCTTCCCAGATGATTGGGATCGTAGATCTTGATGAAGTTGGGCGCATCCAGATTGTCCGCATAGACAATCGCGCAATAATCCTCGTGATGCTCGCGCCGCAGTAGTTCATCCAGTTCGCGCATGAACTGCTGCACCTTGTCGGCGGCGGCCGGTTTCGCAGGAACATCCTGCCCCACCGCATAGAGATACCAGCCCGCCGCGGTATCCACCTTTTGCCAGAACGACGTCAACTGGTCCCAGCGCATCACACTGTAAAGCAGTCCGTTGTAATAACGGTCGAATTCGTCGATGTCTGCCATGGCTCTCTCCGCAGTGAGTCTGGTGGTCGGGGCGACGTGCGCCGCCGGTTTATTCTGTTACACGTCAGGCTGCCCTGAACAGGCGACCTGGCGCCACTTCTTTTTGTTGTTATTTGGCGACCTGGCGCTCGCGGATTTCCTCGAGCGTTTTGCAGTCGATGCACAGCGTCGCCGTCGGGCGCGCCTGCAGGCGCTCCAGCCCGATTTCGACCCCGCACGACTCGCAGTAGCCGTAATCGCCGCCGTCGATCTTTGCGATGGTCTCGTTGATTTTCTTGATCAGTTTGCGCTCCCGGTCGCGGTTGCGCAGTTCCAGCGCCATGTCGGATTCCTGGGTGGCGCGGTCGTTGGGGTCGGCGAAAACTGTCTGCTCGTCCTGCATGGAATGCAGGGTGGTATCGATATCCTGCGATAGTTCGGCTTTCCAGGCTTCGAGCATTTTGCGAAAATGCGCGAGCTGTTTGGCATTCATGTATTCTTCGCCCTTTTTGGCCTTGTAAGGCTCGAAGCGCATCAAAGTTTCAGCCATCTCGTTCTCTGTTCTCTTTGAAAATTTCGGTCTAATCCGGGCCAAGCCCAACCCGACTTAATATCAGAATCGCTTACGCGCCGCAACCCATATGACACTACACGCCCTACTCTTCGACGTGGACGGCACGCTTGCCGACACCGAGCGCGACGGCCACCGGCCCGCCTTCAACCAGGCCTTTGCCGACGCCGGTCTCGACTGGCACTGGGACGTCGCGCTCTACGGCAAACTGCTTGCCGTCACCGGCGGCAAGGAGCGGATGAAGCACTATATCGACCACTTCCGGCCGGACTATAGGAAGCCGGACAATTTCGACGAACTGGTGGCCGAACTGCACAAGGCCAAGACCCGAATTTACAGTGCGCTGGCCGCGCAAGGCGGCATTCCCATGCGCCCCGGGGTCAAGCGCCTGCTGGTCGAGGCGCGCGCCGCCGGCCTGCGCCTGGCGATCGCCACCACCACGACGCCGGAAAACGTCACCGTACTGCTGGAACATAGCCTGGGCGCAGGCACCCAGGACTGGTTCGAAGTGATCGCGGCGGGCGACATCGTGCCGGCGAAGAAACCCGCGCCCGACATCTATCACTATGCGTTGGAGAAAATGGGCCTCGCTGCCGCCGACTGTCTGGCGTTCGAGGATTCGGAGAATGGCCTGCGCGCGAGCCTGGGCGCCGGCCTGAAAACGCTGGTGACGGTCAACGACTACACGCTGAATCACGATTTCACCGGCGCGGCCGTCGTGCTCTCCGATCTCGGCGAACCCGGTGCGCCGAACCAGCGACTCGCCGGTGCCGAACTCGGCCGGCCGTTCGTCGATGTGGCGTATTTAAGGACGCTACACCAGGGCTAATCCCCCTTAGGGGTTGTGCATGAGCGCGGCTTCGAGTGTATTTTCCAGCAAGGTCGCCACGGTCATCGGCCCCACCCCGCCGGGCACCGGGGTGATCCAGCTGGCGCGTTCGACGGCCGAATCGAAATCGACGTCGCCGACCAGCTTGCCGTCAGGCAGGCGGTTGATGCCGACGTCGATCACGATCGCGCCTTCGCGCACCCAGTCGCCAGGAATCATGCGCGGCTTGCCCACCCCCACGACCAGGATTTCGGCGGAACGCACGAAGCTCTCCAGATCGCGCGTCGCGCTGTGGCACACGGTGATCGTGCAGCCCGCCAGCAGCAGCTCCAGGCTCATCGGCCGGCCGACGATGTTGGACGCGCCGACCATCACCGCATTCTTGCCGCGCAATTCCTCGCCGGTGGCGCGCAGCAGCGTCATGATGCCGCGCGGGGTGGAGGGTCGCAGCGTCGGCATCTTCACCGCCAGCCGGCCGATGTTGTAGGGATGGAAACCGTCGACGTCCTTGTCCGGCCGGATGCGCTCGATCACCGTCTCGGCGTCGATGTGCGCCGGCAGCGGCAGCTGCACCAGAATGCCGTCGATGGCCGGGTCGGCGTTCAGCGTGTCGATCAGCGCCAGCAGCTGGTCCTGCGTCGTCGCGCTCGGCAGGTCGTGCGACACGCTGGTGACGGCAGCCCGCTCGCAAGCGCGCTTCTTGTTGCGCACATACACCGCCGAAGCGGCATCGTCGCCGACCAGGATCACCGCCAGGCCAGGCCGGCGCTTGCCCTGCACCTCGCGTTCGGCCACCTTGTCGTGGACCACTGCGAGGATGGTGTCGGCCATGGCCTTGCCGTCGAGAATACGTGCGCTCATCAAGACAACCCTGAAGCAAAAGCGTGATTTTCCCGGAAACCCCCCTTCCGACTCAAGCGAAAATTGACCCGGCCGATTCGCCAAGGTATAGTCTCGCCTCTCCGAAATGCGCCCGAATGCCGGACGCCGATAGGATTTCGGGGTGTAGCGCAGCCCGGTAGCGCGCCTGCTTTGGGAGCAGGATGTCGGAGGTTCGAATCCTCTCACCCCGACCACCCCCTATCCGACAAGTAAGAGATGATTGCCCGAGAAGTGAGTCTCTGCCCGTAGCTCAACTGGATAGAGCACCAGCCTTCTAAGCTGGGGGTTACAGGTTCGATTCCTGTCGGGCAGGCCAAGGTTTTCGTTGCCAGCCTCGCTGGCGACACCAATGGTGGATGTAGCTCAGTTGGTAGAGTCCAGGATTGTGATTCCTGTTGTCGTGGGTTCGAGTCCCATCATCCACCCCACCGTTTTAGCTGGAAGCAGAACAAAGCCCGCACATGCGGGCCTTGTTCGTTTCATTCCCGGACCTCGCCGTCGACGTACAGCCAGCGGCCGTCCACCCGCTCGAAGCGGCTGGTTTCGTGTAGTTTGAAAGCACGGCCGTTGAGCTTGTAGCGTGCGACGAACTCGACCGTCGCATGGGTTTCGTCCAGCGGCGTATACGCCTTCACCGTCAATCCCAGCCATTGCGGGCGCGGCACCGCGTCAAGGCCCAGCGCAACGGGACAGGTCGTGGGATGCCAGGTCGCACGCAAATAGTTCTCCAGACCCAGCACATAGGCGCTGTAGCGCGAACGCATCAGGCTTTCGGCGTCCGGCGCCGGATCGCCTGCATGAAACCGACCGCAGCAGTCCGTCAGCGGACGCCCTGATCCGCACGGGCAGGCTGCGGCGCTCATGGCTTGTTCACCGTGCAACGCAATTTCGGCTTGATGTGCGGCCACACGGCGTCGAGCATCGCGCCCTGGGCTTTTTCGTTCGGGTGGATGCCGTCGGCCTGCATCATGCCCGGCACGACCGCAACCTTGCAGACAAAACACGGCACGCGGACGATCTTTTCCTCGCGCGCCACGTCGACGTACAGCCTGGCCACCGCATCGGCATACGGCTTGCCGTAATTCGGCAACACCGGCGCCTCCAGCAAGGCCACCCACGCGCCTGCCGCTTTCGCCTGGCGGATCATCGTCACCAAGTGACGTCGGATCGTTCCGGGCGGCGTGCCGCGCAGCGCATCGTTGCCGCCTAGTTCGATCAGCACGCCTTGCGGATGATGCCGATCAAGCGCAGGCTGCAGACGCTGCAGGCCGTTCTGCGTGGTGTCGCCGCTCACGCTGGCGTTGACCGCGCGCCAGTCCGGCGCCGCTTTCTTCAGGCGATTGCCGAGCCTGTCCACCCAGCTCGAGCCATTTGCCAGACCGTATCCGGAACTCAGGCTGTCGCCGACAATCAACAGGGAGCAGGGGGTCGCCGCCGCCCAGCCCGGAATCCACAGCAACAGCAACAGCAACAGCAACCACACGCGATAATTCATTCACTCACCTTGAACCGATCCATCCCAATGACGCCACCCGACAGCGCGCAGTTCCCCGATACCGTCGTCCTGGCACGCGACCTGTCCCAACGCGTACCGACCGCCGGCGGCATGCTCGACATCCTCAGCGAAGTCGGACTCGCCGTCAAAGCGGGCGAGACGCTCGCCATCACCGGCGCGTCCGGCTCCGGGAAATCGACCCTGCTGGGCCTGCTGGCCGGGCTCGACCATCCTTCCGCAGGCGAGATCACCCTGCTCGGCCAGCGCCTCGACGCGCTCGACGAAGACGCCCGCGCCCGCCTGCGCGCGGGCCGCATCGGTTTCGTGTTCCAGTCGTTTCAGCTGCTGCCCGCGCTCACCGCCCTGGAAAACGTCCTGCTGCCGCTGGAACTGGCCGGCCGCCCCGACGCGCGCGAACGCGCCGCCCACTGGCTCGACCGCGTCGGCCTCGCCACGCGCGCCACCCACACGCCGCGCCAGCTGTCCGGCGGCGAACAACAGCGCATCGCCATCGCCCGCGCCTTCGCCACCGATCCGGAAATCGTGTTCGCCGACGAGCCCACCGGCAACCTCGACGCCGACACCGGCGCACGCATCATCGAACTTCTGTTCGACCTCAACGCCTCCGCCCATACCACGCTCATCCTGGTCACCCACGACGACGCACTGGCGGCGCGCTGCCAGCGCCGGTTGCACCTGGTCGCGGGCCGTGCGCGCGAAGAGGCCGTTGCATGAGCTTCGCCCGGCTCGGCCTCTGGCTGCTGCGGCGCGAACGCGCGAGCGGCGAATGGCGTGTGCTGCTGCTGGCGCTGATCATCGGCGTCGGCAGCGTCAGCACCACCGGTTTTCTCGGCGACCGCCTGAAGCGTGCCATGAGCGAACAGGGCGCCAGCTTCCTCGGCGCCGACCTGCTGGTCACCAGCCCGCGGCCGATCGAAGACTGGCCCGTCCTCGCCGTTACAAAAAGCGCAGGCACGGCTCGCGCGCTGGCACGCAGCCAGGCGCTCGAATTTCCCAGCATGCTCGCCAAGGGCGACGCCTTCCAGCTCGCCACCCTGCGTGCCGTCGATGCATCCTACCCCTTGCGCGGCAGCGTGCGCATCGCCGACCGCCCCTTCGCGGCCGGCACCGCACGCCCCGCGCAGCCGCCCCCCGGCATGATCTATGTTGCCCCCGACCTGCTGCCGCTGTTGTCGGCCAAAGTGGGAGACCGCGTGCAGATCGGTGAAGCTCGCTTCACCATCGCCGGAATCGTGGCCGAGGAACCGGGTCAGCTCGGCGGCGTGTTCGGCCTCGCGCCGCGCGTGTTCATGCGCGCCGAAGAAGTCGCGAAAACCCGCGTGCTGCAGCCCGGCAGCCGCGTGACCTACCTGTACCAGGTTGCCGGCGACCCGGCGCAACTCGCCGCGTTCGGCGCCGCGCTGAAACCCCGGCTCGACAGCACCCAGCGCCTCATCGGTTCGCGCGAAGGCGTCGAAACCCTGCGGGGCGCCTTCGCCAATGCCGACCGCTACATCCAGCTCACCGCGCTGATCAGCCTGCTGCTGTCGGTGGCCGCCATCGCCATCGCCGCCCATCGCCATGCGCTGCGGCATTACGACCAGGCGGCGCTGCTGCGCTGTTTCGGCGCCACCACGGCACAGCTGCGCACGCTGTATGCCGTCCAGCTGCTGACGCTGGGCCTGCTGGGCAGCCTGATCGGCGTAGCGATCGGCGCGCTGATGCAGCAGGCGCTGGCGCTGCTGGTTCTGCCCGATGCCGTCACCCGCCTGCCGTCGCTCGGGCTGGCGCCCGTGGGGGCTGCCGTCTTCAGCGGCCTGCTGGCGCTGGCGGGCGCCAGTTTGCCCGCTTTGATGCGCCTCATCCGCGTGCCGCCGCTGCGGGTGCTGCGGCGCGATCTGCCGCCGTTGCCAGTCGCCGCGTGGCTCAGTGCAGTGATCAGTGGCTCCGCGTTGCTGCTGCTGATCGCCTGGTATGCGGGCAACGCCAGGCTGATCGGCGTGTTTGTCGGCGCACTGGCCGGACTGATCGCCGTACTGGCCCTGCTCGCGCGCCTGGCGCTGGCGGCCGGCCGCGGTGTCCAGAAAATGAGCCACGGCCCGGTGCGCTTCGGGCTCGCCCAGCTGCTGCGCCACCGTTTCGACAGCACCCTGCAGCTCGGCGCCTTCACCCTGGCCTTGTTTCTCGTGGCGCTGCTGGCGCTGGTGCGCAGCGATCTCATTGCCGGCTGGCGCCAGCAATTGCCGCCGGACGCGCCCAACTACTTCCTGATCAACATCGCCCCCGCCCAGCAGCAATCCGTTGCCGCCTACCTGTCGCAGCACCATCTCAAGGCCTCCGCGCTCTATCCCATGGTCCGCGGCCGCCTTACCACCAGGAACGGCGCCCCCATCGCATCCACCCTGCCGCCGGACGCGCGCGACGCCAACAGCTTGCGGCGCGAACTCAACCTGACCTGGACCGCCACCCTGCCCGCCAACAACGCCGTACTCGCCGGACACTGGCACGGCGACCGCCGCGTCGCCGAAATCTCGGTCGAGTCGGGCATGGCCGAACGCCTGCATCTCGCCCTCGGCGACCAGCTCGGTTTCCAGGTCGGCGACCAGGCGCTCGCCGCGCGCATCACCAGCATCCGCAGCGTGAAATGGGATTCGATGCAGCCGAATTTCTTCGTCATCTTCGCCCCCGGCCAACTCGATGCCCTGCCCGCCAGTTCCATCGCCAGCCTCTACTTGCCTCCCGATGCGGCCGGTATGTTGCCCGGCTTCATCAAGTTGTTCCCCGGCATCACCGTGCTCGCGCTGGACCGGCTCATCGCCAATCTCGAAACGGTGTTCGACCAGATCATCGGCGCCATCCAGCTGCTACTGGGATTCCTGCTCGCCGCCGGCATGGCTGTCGTCATCGCCACGCTGCTGGCCAGCCTCGACGCACGCCAGCAGGAAGCCGTCCTGCTGCGCACCCTGGGCGCCCAGCGCGCCTACCTGGCCAAAAGCCTGTGGAGCGAATTCCTCGCCCTGGGTCTGCTGGCCGGCCTGCTCGCCAGCGCCTGTGCCGAAATCGCCATGGCGTTGATCGCCCAGCGCCTGTTCGAGCTGCCGCTGCGCCTGCATCCGTGGCTATGGTTCGCGCTGCCGGTGGCCGGCGCCCTGCTGGTCGGGATGAGCGGCTGGCTCACCACGCGGCACATCACGCGCGTGCCGCCGATGCAGTCGATTCGGGCGCTGAATTGATGGCTAGGCGTTCAAGGAATGGCGGATACTGGCATCGTGGTCCATCGCCTCCAGCGAGCGCCGGCCATCGGCGCAGGGTTGATCTTGGTGATGCCGGGGCGCCCTTGCGCGGGATCATCTCGCGATCCACGACGTCGCCGACCTGGATCGCGAGATTGGACAACCCGGGGCTGAAGGTGGTGGCCAGGTTCTGGTGTATGGGGTTTCGTGACGGCTGCAAGCGAGGGCGAACGACGGTAAGACATCGGGCCGGAATAGCCCACGCTGCGGCCACGCCACTCCAAACCAGGGGGGAAAAATCTGCTGGCCGAAGCCCATTTTCGGCAAGTGCCGCAAAGCGTGCACGATCGGTCAACAAATCCGAGGGGAAAGCACATTGGAAGGGTCTCAGCGCGCAGTTCGGCATTTTTTTATTCGCGCAAGAGTCGGCAGCCCTCGCCAGCGCCTCGCGCCATGCACCCTCGCAGCCTGCACCAAACGAGGCTGGCCCGGGTGATCAGCGATGCAGGCGTCCCGCCGCCGGCTGCAGGTCCGCGCTCAGCGTCTCGCGTTCGTCGAACACGAAGCAGTCGCCGCGATAATGCGCCCCGCCGACTTCCTCGAAATACTTGAGGATGCCGCCTTCGAGCTGGTACACCCGTTCGATGCCGATCGCCTTCATGTGGATGGCGGCCTTTTCGCAGCGGATGCCGCCGGTGCAGAACGACACCACGGTCTTGCCGGCATAGTCAGGCAGATGCGCGGCCAGCTGCGGGGGAAATTCGCTGAAGACGCCGATGCCATAATCGACGGCGTTCTCGAAGGTGCCGGCGGCCACCTCGTAGTCGTTGCGGGTGTCGAGCATCACCACCGGGCGGCCTTCGTCGTCGCAGCCGCGATCGAGCCACTGCTTCAGCGTCGCGGCCGGCACCGACGGCGCACGCCCCGCTTCCGGGCGGATCAGTGGGTGCTTCATGGTGATGATTTCCTTCTTCAGCCGCACCCGCATGCGCTTGAACGGCGGCTCGGCCGACAGGCTTTCCTTGGGCGCGAGATCGCTGAAGCGCGGATCGGCGCGCAGATGGGCGACGATGGCGTCGATCGCCTGGCGCGATCCGGCCAGGAACACGTTGATGCCTTCCGGCGCCAGCAGAATGGTGCCCTTGAGATCCAGCTCCAGACAACGCGCGGTGAGAGCGGCCTTCAAGGCCTCGCGGTCGGCGAGCGTGACGAATTTGTAGCAGGAGATATTGACGACGGACACGGTAAAACCCTTTCAGCAAGCCGGCATTATCCCGGAAACCGTCCCCACGGGATCAACCGGCCGGTTCTGCCCTGCCGGGGGTTTTGATACCCTTCGGTCTTCCCCCAGCCCTTTCCCGATCATGGACGAACAATTGCAAACGCTGGCATACGCCAAAAAAACCGCGATCGAGCTGGCTGTCCAGTTCGGCCCCAAGCTGCTGGTGGCGCTACTGATCCTGGTAGCGGGCTATTACGTCGGGCGCTGGGTGGGCCGGCTGACCGACTCGATGCTGGCGAAACTCGGGCTCGACGAACCGCTGCGCGTGCTGCTGGTGCGCATCGTGCGCATCCTGGTGCTGGGGCTGTTCTTCATTATGGCGCTGCAGAATCTTGGGGTGCAGCTGTTGCCGCTGATCGCCGGGCTGGGCGTGGCGGGCGCCGGGGTCGCGCTGGCCATGCAGGGCGTGCTCGGCAACCTGGCAGCCGGCCTGACGATCCTCTTCACGCGGCCGTTCCACATGGGCGAATACATTTCCATCGCCGAGGAGGAAGGCATGGTCGAGGACATCAAGCTGTTTCATACCGTTCTGAGTCATCCCGACCGCTCGCGCATCGTCATCCCCAACCGCAAGATCGTCGGCGAGATCCTGCACAACTTCGGCACGCTGCGGCAGCTCGACGTGGTCGTCAACGTAGCCTACAACACCGACATCCCGCAGGCGCTGGCAGCGATCCGCGACCTGCTCGCCGCGCATCCCAAGATCCTGCAGGAGCCGGAACCTTTCATCCGCGTGCTGGCGCTGGCCGATTCCAGCGTGCAGATCGCAATCCGTCCTTGGACGACGGCGGTCGACTTCTACGCCACAGCGGGCGACGTCACCCAGGCCGTGCTGGAAACCTTCCGCGACCGCGGCATCACCATTCCCTTCCCGCAACGCGAAGTGCGCTTGCTGGGTGCCGCATGAAGCGCGCCAGCCCCACGCCGAAAACGGCCTACACCGATCCATTGGCCGAAGTGCTCCGCCCCGGCCAGTCTATTGAACTGCTGAAGGAACTGCATATCCTGACGCGCGACGGCAAGCTCAACCAGGACAGCCGCCGCAAGCTGAAGCAGGTGTATCACCTGTGCAACTTCATCGAGCCGCTGCTGAACGACGTGCTGGCCCAGCAGGACACGCTGACGCTGGCCGACCACGGCGCCGGCAAGTCGTATCTGGGCTTCATCCTCTACGATCTGTTCCTGAAGGCGCAGCCCGGCGCCCACATCTATGGCATCGAAACGCGCGACGAACTGGTGGAAAAATCGCGCAAGCTCGCGGCCCGGCTGGGTTTTGAGCGCATGTCGTTTCTCAATGCGACAGTGGCGGAATCGATCACCACCGAGACCTTGCCGGCGCGCGTCGACATCGTCACCGCGCTGCATGCCTGCAATACCGCCACCGACGACGCCATCCGGTTCGCGCTCGCCAAACAGGCCCGCCACATCGTGCTGGTGCCGTGCTGCCAGGCCGAAGTCGCGGCCGTGCTGCGCAAGCACAAGAACGAATCCTTCGGCAAAACCCCGCTGTCGGAAATCTGGCGCCACCCGATCCACACCCGCGAATTCGGCAGCCAGCTGACCAACGTGCTGCGCTGCCTGCAGCTGGAATCGCACGGCTACGCGCTCACTGTCACCGAGCTGGTGGGCTGGGAGCACTCGCTGAAGAACGAGCTCATCATCGCCACCCAGGCAAACGCGCCGCGCCGGAACGCACGCGAACGCCTGCAGCAGATCCTGATCGAGCTCAATCTGCAGGAACTCGATGCGCGTTTCCTGGGAACCCCATAAGCCGCAAACCATCCTATGCTTTGAAGGCATCGTTAATTTTGCGGATCGAATCATGCGCCTGCCCGCTTCGCCGTTTCGCTTCATCGTGGTCGCCCTGTTCGCCGCCCTGGCTGGCTGCGCCACGCCGCAATACCAGACGACTGTCCGGCTGATCCCGCCGGCCGATGCGCAGGGCCGCGCCTGCGTGCAAGCCTGCGATGCCAAGAAAGCGGCTTGCCAGCGCGATTGCCAGACCCATTATCAGGCCTGCGTGAAAGCACTCGAACCCCAGGTGGAAGCGCGCTATCTCGATGCGCTGAAAAAATACGAACTCGAGTTGAAGCAGTATGCGGCGGCGTTGCGGCACTATGAGATGCAGATGCAGTTCGACTGGATGAACCGTTATCCCTTCTACCCCTACTGGTGGAACCCGTGGCCGGGGCCCTATTTCCCGCCGCCCTATCGCGAGCCGGTGATGCCGACGCGCGAAGGCGTACGCGCGCAACTGGAAAAATCCGAGTGCAAGGCCGACTGCGGCTGCCTGCCCGCTTACGACATCTGTTTCGTCGGCTGCGGCGGCCAGCGCGTGACCGAGACGGTGTGCATTAAGAACTGTCCGCCTGCGAAATGAGGCTTATGCAGCCGCCTGAAGCGTAGCCAGTTTCACCGGTACGCTAGCAGTGTCGGTATTGATCCAGATTTCGCCGTCCTGCACCATGCATTGCAGGCGCATGCTGCGTTCGGCCAGTGCCGCCAGCGCCTGGCTGGTTTCGGCGGGCAGCTGCAACACGGTCAGATTGGTAAAGCGTGTGAGTTTGCTGGCGATCTGTTTCCACCATACTTCGCAACTGCTGCTGTAGCACAGCACCACGACCTGGTCGGCGCGGCTGCACGCGCGGCGGATGCGCGCATCGTCGGGCTGGCCGAGATCGACCCACAGCGTGATCTCGCCCGCCAGGTTCTTCACCCACACCTCCGGTTCGTCGACATCGAACAGCCCCTTGGTAAAGGCGATGCCCTCCTGCGCATGCAGCGCGTAGGCCAGCACTCGCACCATCATGCGTTCGTCGGTTTCGGAAGGATGACGCGCAATCGTCAGCGCATGGTCGCCGTAGACGTGGCGATCCATGTCGGCGATCTGCAGGTCGGCTTTGTAGATGGTGGCTTTGAGCGCCATGGGGGTCTCACTCGAAACGCAAAAATGTCCGAAGGGCATAAATAAAAAAACCCCGGCGAACCGGGGTTTTTTCACATCAGGTCGAAAAAATTACGACATGACCTGGATGTTCGAAGCTTGCTTGCCCTTGGGGCCAGTAGTCACTTCGAAGCTGACTTTCTGGTTTTCCTGCAGGGACTTGAAGCCGCTGGAGTTGATTGCGGAGAAATGTGCAAAGAGATCTTCGCCGCCGTTATCCGGGGTGATGAAACCAAAACCTTTTGCATCGTTAAACCACTTAACAGTACCCGTTTCCATCTTATTTCCTATCTATCTAAAAAAATTGAGCGACATGCTCCATCGATCGAATTTCAAGGAAAAAGGCTTACCAGAGGTACCGCAATTTAAAGCTTGAATCCAACAGATGGCGTATTGATAACACAGAAGACCAATATGTCCAAGATTTTTTTCATCCGCCGGCCAGCGGGCGCAACACCAGGGTGTCGCCGCGCTGGGTGAATTCCAGATGCTTCAGCGCGCTCATGCCCAGTAGCACCTGATCCTCCGCCATGCCGGGGTTGAGGCTGGCCGGCACATTGCGCAGCACGAAGGGCCCGAACGCCAGCGTGCCGATCCGGGTGGCACGGGTGGCAACCGCGCCGTTGGCGGTCATCGACTGTTGATACGCGCCGGCATCGAGTCCGAGTTCACCCGCCAGATGAGCCGGCACCGACACCAGGGTGGCACCGGTGTCGAGCAGGAGACTGACCGGCCGGCCATTGATCGCCCCCGGAAAAACATAGTGTCCGTTACCACTGCGCTTCAGGACCAGTTCGGCACCCGGCGCGAGTTGCAGGCCGCGATTGGGACGGTCGCGTGCCTGCAGACTGTTCTCGAAATAGAGATAGAACAATCCCAGCATCAGCAGGCTGGCGACCAAGGCCATGCCGCGCCCGAGGGGGCGATACGGGTTGGGCGAAGACTCGTTCTCGTGCATCGGTTCATTCCGTTCGCGGGTGTTTGTTGCGGCATGGCCATCAAGAACAGCCGCGTCATGGCCGACTATATTCACAGAAGCGGCAATTGTGAAAGGGGATGCGATGTTCACCCTGGCAATTCATCCAGCATGGCCCGGCATCAGATCTGGCGTCTGTCTGATCCTGCTTCTTTGCGCCGGGTTCCTGCATGCCGCGCAGCCGGCCCCGGCCTCCTGGTTTCCCGACGCGCCGACGTTCCGCCATTACATCTGGGCCGTGCAACCGTGTCCCGGCTGCACGGCCCTCGATGCCCAGCCCAGGTGGACACGCATGGCCCTGCGCGCAGGCCTGTCCGAAGTGCATTTCAAGCGGGCACCCGACGAAAGCGGCGGCCAGGCTTATTCCGTTGCGCCCAACGTGGTGGTGTTGTCGCCTTCGGCGCTGCAACTGGCCGGCTGCCAACTGGCGTTTCTCATCGGCCACGAAATCGTCCACATCGCGCAACGCCATTTTGACGAGGATGCCATCGCCCTGTCGGTTTACTCCGGCAAGCCTGCTTACTGGACTCGCCATGGCGAGGATGCCATGCAACTGGCCGACGGCAATTTCGGCCTGGCGCTGAAGCTATCTCCGCTCTGGCAGCAACAGGAAAGGGAAGCCGACTGGCTCGGCACGCTGCTGGCGGCACAGGTTTGCGGATGCAGCCTGGAAGACGGCGCGCTGGCCTATTTCCGTCATGACGAACAATCCGGCGGCGGCATCGCAGCCGCCCATGCGCCGGCCACGGAACGCATCCGGCAACTGCTGCCGTTTACCGAATCGGCCCGGCGCCTGATGGCCCTGGCGCCGCTGAGGTGACACAGTCAGGCGACGTGCTGCATGCGCGGCTGGCTGAAGTGGCAGTGCGGCGCATCGCCGAAAATGTCGCGCAGATAGCGGGTTTCGATGTGCAGCAGGAGTTCGTGGTCACCTCCCTCCAGATAGATATCCGGCTGCGCCATCAGATCGTCGTCCCATACCATTTCCACGCCCCAGGCATTCGGCAGGCCCGGTACCACGCCGGGCTCGCATTCGCTGAACAGGCGGCTCACGCTGGCTTCGTCGGCCAGGCTGAACTCCACGCCATGGTCGAGGCCCAGCCTGCCGAGATGGACCTCCTGGTCGGCAGGGATCATCGCCACCATCTGGCAGCCGACGCCGTCGAGCAGCACGCCCTTGGCCACGCGGTTGGAGGGAATCCCTGCCGCACGTGCCGTTTCGGCGCTGGTGTGCGTGTGCGGATGCGCGACGATGTCGAATGGAATCATGTGCTCGTCGAGAAAGCGCGCCATGCGGTGTAGTGCGTTCATGATCGTCTCCTGGCAAGAAAAGGACGACTTTCACTATAGTTCACGCCCCGTCCGGCTGCTGGCGGCTAACGCCGCTGCGGACGGTCGGCGGCGCGAAAATGCCGGCGCGGCGCCCGCGCATGCTCCTGCTGCTGGCAGGCGCGGCGAAATGCCAGCAACGCGTCCTGCGCCTGCCCTAACACGCTATCGGGAGCGTAATGCCCTGCCGCGTTCGGCTCGCCCGCCGTCACCCCGGTCAGCAGCTCGATCCCTTCGGTCGCCAACTCCGCCGTATGGATATGGAAACGCCCCCTGGCGACCGCCTCGACCACGCGCGGCGCCAGCATAAGATGACGCCGGTTGCGTGCGGGGATCAGCACGCCCTGGCTGCCGTCCAGACCGGCGGCTTCACAGACGCTGAACCAGCCTTCGATCTTTTCGTTGATGCCGCCTACCGGCAGCACTTCGCCGTGCTGGTTAACCGCGCCGGTGACGGCGATGCCCTGCTTGAGCGGCAAACCCGACAGCGCCGACAGCAGCGTATAGAGCTCGGCGCAGGATGCGGAATCGCCCTCCACGCCGTGGTACTGCTGCTCGAAGACGATCGAAGCATTGAGGGAAAGCGGCGCCAGGTGCGCGAATAGCGCTGCCAGGTAAGCCTGCAGGATGAACACGCCCTTGTCGTGGATCGGACCGGAGAGTTCGACCTCGCGCTCGATGTTGAGCAGTCCCTCCTCGCCCGCATAGGTGCGCGCCGACAACCGCACCGGCAGGCCGAAGCGGTAGTCGCCGAGGTCGATCTGGGTAAGGCCGTTGGCCTGGCCCGTCCGCGCGCCGTGCAGGTCGATCAGCACGTCGCCTTCGGCGATCTCCTCGCGCAGCCGCTGCTCGGGGTAATCGTGGCGCGCGGTATGCGCGGCGAGCGCCGCCTCGACATCCTCCGCCATCACCCGGCTCCGCCCGCCGGCACGGCAGATCGCGGCGCTTTCCATCACCATCGCTTCAGTGCGCGCGAAAATCGCGCTCTCGCGCGCCTGATCGCCTGCCTCGCGGTGCGATTCCTCGAGCAGGCGCGCCACCGCCGCCGCCGAGAAATGCGGCAGGCCGTGCTCGCGGCAGACATGAGCGACGAAAATCGCCGAGGCGCGGTGGGTGCCTGCACTGGCGAGGAAACTGTCGGCGAAATCCACCTTGGCGCGGAAATGGCGGACGAACTCCGGTGCAGCCTCCTGCAATTCGTAATACTGGTCGCGCGAACCGATCAGCACGAGCTTGACCTCGACGTCGACCGCTTCCGGCACCAGCGACACTGCCGCGATCGGCGAAAACGACACGCCGGGTTCCTCGATCTGCAGCCGTCCGCTGCGCAGGAAGCGTCGCAGTTTCTCCCACACCAGCGGATCGGCCAGCACGTCGCGCAGATGCAGCATCAGGAAGCCGCCGTGCGCCTGCAGCAGGCTGCCGGCACGGATGCGTGAGAAGTCGGTCACCAGCACGTCGTTCTCGGACTGGTACTCGATACTGCCGAACAGGGCGCGGAATAGCGGATTGTCCTCGACGATCACCGGCGCGCCGGCGAGGCCGCCGTTGTCGACCACCAGATTGACCCGGTAACGCGCGAGCACGGCGTGCAGCGCCTCCTCCTGACCTTCATCCTCCTCGCCACCGTTGAACAGCTCCAGGTTGTCGAACACGTCGTGTTCCAGCGCATCGAGCCAAACGTTGAGCTTGGCAGCGTCCTTGATCTGCTTCTTCAGCCCGGCACGGATCGCCTGCAGCGCCCGCTCGACCAGCGGCTTCACCACCTGCCGCCGTAGCGCCGCCAGCGCCTCGTTCATCGCGCGCTCCAGCGGCTGGGTCTTCTCGATATAGCGGGCGATTTCGGCGCGCAGTTCCTGCTCGGCCTGCTCCACCGCCACCCGGCGCGCCTTCGGCAGCGCCAGCACTTCGTCCTCGGTGAGCGCCTGCCCCTTTTTGCCGATGAGGGTGAACACCATGCGCCCGGCCTCGCGGTGCAGCGAAAAGCTGCGCGCCTCGGCAAACGCCGACAGCTCGGCGTAATGGCGTGCCACATCGTCCTTCCAGGCTTTCTCGATGCGTTCGCTCTCGGTCTTGTAGTCCTGCCCGCCGAGCTGCGGCGGAATCTCGGCCTGCAGGGTCTTCACTGTCTGCGCCAGGAGCTGGCGCAGAAAGCGCCCCTCGCCGGCCGGCAGGCGCAAGGCCAGGGGCCGCTCGGGCGTATCGAAATTGTGCAGATAGCACAGATCCGGCGGCACCCGTCGCTTCGCCGCCACCTCGACCATCGCCTGCCTGAGCAGCGAGGAACGGCCGCTGCCGACCTCGCCCAGCACGAACAGGTTGTAGTTGGGCTGGTCCATGCCGAGGCCGAAGCGGGCGGCCGCCTCGGCGCGCGCCTGGCCGATCCAGGGCAAGGCCTCGTCCGCCAGTTCGGTGGTGTCGACGAACCCGAGCGTGGCGGGATCGATGGTCAGGCGCAGGTCGGCTGGAGACAGAGGAACGGTCGGCATGGTGTAGGCAGTCTTTTTGTAGGGTGATTGGATTATTGCGCAAGACCGGTGGCCCGGCCCGATTCAGCATGCCAGCAGGCCGGTCCACTGCGCCTGGCTTTGAAGGTAGCGCGCGCGCAGGCTGGTCGCATTGTCCCGCAGCACGTCGGCGGGTGCGGCCAGCGCCTGCATCACTGCGCGTTCGACTTCGTCGACCGTCACGCCGCGTGGAACCGAGTCCGGTTCCCAGGTTTCGGCGAAGGCGGTCGTCTTGAGAGTGCGGTCGCCCTGCTGCGGCGGGATCAGGCTGACCCGCGGCAACCCATAGGCCAGCGCGACGATCCGTCCATGCAGACTGCTGCCGACGGCGCCGCGGCTGGCGGCAATCAGCGCGCAGATATCCCACAGGTTCAGCGACTGGAACAAGCGCGTCGTGCCGGGCGGCAGCCGCTGCAGCAGGATTTCGTAAAGCCCCGCATCGTCGTGCCAGGGCGCTGCGCCGGCGCGATAGCACACCAACCCCAGTCCGGTCGCGGCGACCACCCGGGACAGTTCACGCACCAGGGCATCCAGCGTGGCGTCGTCGCCGAAGTCGGCGCTGAACTGGAGCGCCAGGTAGCCTTGGGGAAAGTCCGTACGCAGGGTCTGTACTTCGCCATGATGCTGTCGCGCCGCAATCCGTTCACCGAAACACGCCGCCACCATCACGGCGGGATCGGGACACAGCGGAAAATCGAGGCCCTCCGCCCGCAACGCAGCCTGCGTCAGACGATCCCGAACGCTGGCCCAGTCCGCCTGCCTGAGCGCAGTTTTGACTGCTTCACGGTGCGCAAGCGACAGATGGAACCAGTCCACACCGCCCACGGCATTGAAGATCAATGTCCCGCCCGGCGCCAGCGCCTCGCGTCCCGCCACATAGGGTGCGATTCGCGACGCGCCGAGCTGATGGGCGGCCCACGCGGCAGCCGCAACCGGGTCGGCGTCGTAGCGCGCAATCGCGGCAGCGGCCCCGGCAGGATCGAGCAGCATGACCGCAGCCTGCCAGGCCGTGCAGGCCAGCAGTTCGCCGCCAACATGAATCAACTGGAGCGGCCGCTCCGAGCCCAGCGCGCACACACGATGCCCGCCGAATGCCCGCAGATCGCGTTCGACCAGGCCGGCAAACGCAAACGCCCGCTCCGGCAGCAAGACCGTCATCAGATGGGGAAACAGCAGGTCGCCGAAGTTGTGGCGATCGAAGGCGCCAAACAGGACCGACGGGGCGCTGACGCTGGGTGGCGGATTCTTCACGTGTCCTCGGGATTCACACACCATGGAATTTCACATTACATTCTAGGCAGCCCCCTCCTCTACAGCCACCCGATGAAATCCGCCCGACCGTCCTTTTTCGTCCTGATCGCCCTCATCGGCGGGCTGGCCATCCTGAGTTCCACGCTGTCGAAGACGCCGGTCCTGCCGCTGTTCGCCCACGCGCTCCACGCCACGCCGGCGGAAATCGGCTGGATCGTCATGGCCTCGACGATTCCGGGCATCCTGATCAGCTACCCCGCCGGCGCGCTGTCCGACTACCTTGGCTCGCGTCGCCTGCTGCTGGCGTCGCTGGTCGTGTTCGCCACCGCGCCCTTCCTGTATCTGCTGGTCAAAACGGCCCCGCAGCTGATGGCGGTGCGCTTCTACCATGGCTTCGCCACCGCGATTTTCGGCACTGTGGCGACCGCGGCGATTGCCGAACGCTACACCACGGAACGCGCAGCGCGGCTGTCCACCTATTCCTCGGTCACCATCGTCGGACGGTCCATCGCGCCGTTCCTCGGCGGCAGCCTGATCTCGCTGGCCAGTTTCCACGCCGTCTATATCGCCTGCGCGGTCAGCGGCGTGCTGGCGCTGGGCGCCGGTCTGCTGCTGAAGGACCAAGCACCTAGACCAAAAGCGAAACTCGAATTACCCCATTTCTGGACGAGCCTGACCACCGTGTTACGCGATCGTGACATCATGCTGGTGAGCGGGGTCGAGGCGGCGCAGTACCTGGTGTTCGGCGCGATTGAAGCCTTTCTCGCCCTGTTCGCCGCTTCGCTCGGCATCCCCGCGTGGCAGATCGGCGTCATCCTCGGTGTGCAACTGGTCAGCATCGTGTTCGCCAAGCCGCTGATGGGCAAGGTGTCGGACCGCGTAGGGCGCCGCCGCGTCATCCTGCCCGGTTTGCTGATCGGCGCCGTGAGCATCGCGCTGCTGCCGTTTGCGCCCAGCTTCATGGGCCTGTCGGTGCTGAGCCTGGCCTTCGGCATCGGCTTTGCCACCGTCACCTCGTCCACTTCCGCGCTCGTCGCCGACCTCACGCACGACGGCCGTTATGGCTCGTCGATGGGCGTGCTGCGCACGGTCATGGACGTCGGCCAGTCGATCGGCCCGGTGCTCACCGGCTGGATGGTCGGCGTCGCCGGCTACGGCAGCGCCTTCACCCTGCTGGCCGCGATTCTGCTGCTGGCCGCGCTGATGCTGGGGCTACTGCTGCGCGACGGGTAAGCTCGTACGCGATCGGCTATAGTGATTCAGCCCGCCTCTACCAAGGAGATTTCCATGCGCATCCGTACCCTGCTCGCCGTCCTGGCTTTCGCCCCTGCCCTCTTTTCGCTTCCGGCCGCCGCCGATTCGACCGTAAAGAACGCGCCGTCATCCGCGGCCACATCCCTGGAAGCGATCACGCCCCCCCCGGCTTGCCTCGCGAATGCGAAGGGCCCGCATGTCGCCCAACTCAATTGCTGCTCGGCCCACAAAGGCCTCTGCGGCTGCCGCGCCGGCAAGATCGTGTGCTGCGACGGCACCGTCAGCACCGAACCGGGGTGCACATGTCATGGGGATGAAGGCGCCACCGAATAGCAAACATACAGGTGAACCCAAGCCCCATGACCTCGAAATTGCGTCAGGCCCAATGACGGAAGCTGGGCACATCGTTGTATCGAAGCTTGATGCTGCGCAAAGGCAGTTGCGAGTTGCTATTCGTATGCTTTTCTCGGAGGATGACCCGGTTGCGGTACATACCCTTGTTGGGGCGGCATCGCTACTCTTCAGCGATCTTGTCGAGATCAACGCACCCGAACAGTCGTGGGACAAAAAGGCACGCGAAGCCACGTCACTCACTCGAGCTGAATACTTTCAAGTCATGCGTCGCCACCAAAACTTCTTCAAGCACGCACGTGATGACCACACGGCTATGCTTGAGCTCAATCCCGAGGAAACAGAATCACTTGCGTTCTGGGCGGTTATGAATGCAAGCGAACTTGCTCCCTTGTCTACCGAGTCTCAGGTGTACCAGCTCTGGTATATAGCGGCTCGCTCACCGTTCACGGACCCTACAAAGTCACCTCTGCGAGAGGCGCTTCAGGTCTTTGGCGATCTTCGTCCTCTTCCTCGTGGCGAGCGCCTTAAGTCTGGTGTACGTGTATTAAAAGCGGAATTAAGCCGTGTAGCCTAACCCTTCGCACCGGGTGTTCCCCAGCAAGCTGACTCAAGCTCGTTATTTCAATAGCCGGGAAAAACAACTTCCGCATCTCACTTACTCAACGCCACCCAAACCCCATCCCACCCCGCCTCCGGCGGTGCCTGTCGGAACGCCGCAACCCGCTCCAGCATGACCTGGCTGGGGCGATCCGATGGCGCAATGGCCAGGCACTCGCGGAACGCCGCTTCGGCCGCATCCCAGTCCTGCGCGCGATAACGCGCCAGCCCGGCCTCGAAGGCCTGCACCCGCTGCGTGTCGCTTTCGCCCAGTTCGGCTGTATAGCCCAGCAACTCGTACACCCGCACCGGCTCCAGTTTGCCGGCCACGCGCAGGCTGTCGATTTCGCGGAAGGCCAGCGTCTCGCCTGCCAGATTCCGCGTTCCCTCGCTGACGAGGATGCGCGTGCCGTAGAACTTGTTGGCCTGCTCCAGCCGCGAGGCGAGGTTCACGATGTCGCCGATGACAGTGTAGCCGCGCGAGGTTTCGGAGCCGATGTTGCCCACCGTCACCTCGCCGCTGGCAATGCCCATGCGCACGTTGATCACCGGCAGGCCCTGGCGGGTGCCGAACATCTCGGGCAGCCAGGCCCGGAAGGCCTCCATGCGCGCCATCTGTTCCAGTGCGGCGATGCAGCCCAGCCGCGCATGGTCGCCGGGATCGGTGAAGGGCGGGCCCCAGAAGGCCATGACGGAGTCGCCGATGTACTTGTCGACGATGCCCTGCTGGCCGCGGATCACCTCGGACATCAGCGAGAAATAGCGGTTGAGGAAGCGCACCGCGGCGTCCGGCGTCAGTCCCTCGCACAGGCGGGTGAAGTCCTGCAGGTCGGAGAAGAACACCGTCATTACCTGGCGCTCGCCGCGGTCCGTCGGGATGCGGTTTTCCAGCAGGCTCTTCACGATGCGCGGGTCGACGTACTGGCCGAAGGTTGCACGGATGCGCTCCTTCTCGCGCAGCCCGCCCACCATGTGGTTGAACGAGGTGGCGAGCGTGGCCAGTTCGTCGTGGGTGCGCACCAGGATTTCCACGTCGAGGTCGCCCGCCTCGACCGCGCGCGTTCCGCCCAGCAGGCGCTTGACCGGATCGACCAGCGAACGCGTGACGAAGGCGGCGAAGATCAGTCCGAGCGCGGTGGCGATGCCGGTGACGATCCAGTTGAGCGTGGTCGCGCGTGCCTCCTCCGCCTTGGCCTGGCTGGCGGTGTCCTGGGTCAGCTTGTTGAGAATGTCGGTGGTCTTCTGGATCTCGACGTCGATGGCGTCCTTTTCGCGCAGCAACTCATCGCGCACGATCTTCTCCGAGCGCGGCGTGCCTTCCTGCGCCTCAATCTGGAACTGGCGGAAGGTCGCGTGAAAATGCTGGCGGGTGGTCTGGATGGCGGGCAGCTCCCGGCCCAGTATGGCGAGCGTGACGCGGTCGAGCCGAATGCCCTTTTCCTTTTCGGCCTCGCCCAGCATGTGCAGCGAGGAATCGACGATCTGGTCGGCGTTGATCCCGCGCATGTCGAAGGCGTTCGACTCCTTCGCGAGGAATTCAGGATCGGGCTTCGCGACATCCATGCCCGCCATCACCCGCTCCATGTGCACCATCTGGTCGCGGATGAGGATTTCCACGCTGGCCACCTGCTGCTGCAGCGGCAGGTAGTAGTCGGAGAGCGCCCGCACCTGATTGTTGAGCTGGCGGAAGTTGAGCACCGACAGCCAGGTGACGACCACCATCAAGGCCAGGAGTGCTGTGGTGATACTGAAGATTTTCAGGCTGATGGGCAGTCGCATGGCGTCAGGCACCGGTTGCACAGGAATTTAAACCTAGCGTACACCGCCGATCCGTCAAACCCCAATCGCCGTTTGGGCCGGCCATACACGGTGTACGGCGTGGCCAGGTGGGGTCCTAGTTGTTGGCAGGAATCACCGGCGTGCCGCTCGCCACGTCGCCGCACTGGCCACGATGGCGCAGCGCGTGATCCATCAGCACGATCGCCATCAGCGCCTCGGCGATCGGGGTGGCGCGGATGCCGACGCAGGGATCGTGGCGGCCGTGGGTGACGACCTCGATCGGCTGGCCATGCAGGTCGATCGAGCGGCCAGGCAGCCGCATCGACGAGGTGGGTTTGATCGCGATGTGGGCGACGAAGGCCTGGCCGGACGAGATGCCGCCCAGCACGCCGCCGGCGTGGTTGGAGAGGAATCCCTCGGGCGTGATTTCGTCGCGATGCGCGGTGCCCAGTTGTCGTGCGGCCTCCATGCCGTCGCCGATTTCCACGCCCTTGACGGCATTGAGGCCCATCAGCGCGTGGGCAAGGTCGGCGTCGAGCTTGTCGTACAGCGGCTCGCCCCAGCCGGGCGGCACGTTCTCGGCCATCACGCTGATCTTCGCGCCGACCGAGTCGCCCGACTTCCTGAGCGCGTCCATGTACTCCTCGAGCTTGGGCACGATAGCGGCGCTGGGTGCGAAAAAGGCATTGTTGCCGATCTCGTCCCACGACTCGAAGGGGACGTCGATCGGACCCAGCGCGCTCATGTAGCCGCGGATGACGATGCCGTATTTCTCGTTGAGCCATTTTTTGGCGATGGCGCCGGCGCCGACGATGGGCGCGGTCAGCCGGGCCGACGAACGGCCGCCGCCGCGCGGGTCGCGGAAGCCGTATTTCTGCGTATAGGTGTAGTCTGCATGGCCCGGACGGAAGGTCTCGGCGATATTGCCGTAGTCCTTGCTACGCTGGTCCTCGTTGCGGATCAGGAGCGCGATCGGCGTGCCTGTCGTCTTGCCTTCATGGAGTCCGGATAGGATTTCCACGGTATCGGACTCTCGCCGCTGGGTGACGTGGCGCGAGGTGCCGGGCTTGCGGCGGTCGAGGTCGTGCTGGATGTCGGCTTCGGCGAGCGCCATGCCGGGCGGACAGCCGTCGACCACGCAGCCGATGGCGGGCCCGTGCGATTCGCCGAACACGGTGACACAGAACAGTTTGCCGAGTGTGCTGCCAGACATGGAATTAAGCCGGAAAAAAGCCGAAAGAATGCGCCGAAGTCTAGCACAGGCGCGGCCTCCAGCACGGATCGACACGGTGCGTTGAACTTGCCGTCATGCACATGTTCTATCCTGAACATCTCACCCATACGAGGACCGCCCATGAACACCACGCAACACGTCACCGCCCTCGGCCAAAGCATCTGGCTGGACAACCTGTCGCGCAGCCTGCTCCATGATGGCACGCTGGCCAGACTGATCGCCGAGGATGGCGTCTCGGGCGTGACCTCGAATCCGTCGATCTTCCAGAACGCCCTGGCCACCAGCCCTTATTACGCCGACGACCTGGCACGGGTGAAAGCCGGTGAGCCGGATGTCGAGCGTCGCTACGAGGCGCTGGTCATCCCCGACATCCAGGCTGCCTGCGACCTGCTGCTGCCCACCTATGAAGCCAGCGGCGGCAACGACGGCTACGTCAGCCTGGAAGTCGCACCGCGCTGGGCCTACGACTCGACGCGCACGGTGGAAGAGGCGCAACGCCTGTCTGCCACCGTGAACCGCCGCAACCTTCTGATCAAGGTGCCGGGCACGCCAGAAGGCGTCAGCGCATTCGAGGCGCTGACCACGCTCGGCATCAACGTCAACGTGACCCTGCTGTTTTCGGTGGCGCAGACGCAGGCGGTGTTCGACGCCTATATCCGGGGTCTCACCGCTCGCATGCAGGCCGGCGCCGACGTGCGCCGCAGCAAGGCGGTGGCCAGCCTGTTCCTGTCGCGCGTCGATACGCTGGTCGACGCGCAATTGACCGCTATCGGCACCCAGGCGGCCCTGTCGCTACGCGGCAAGGCCGCAGTGGCGATGGCCAAGCTCGCCTATCAACGCTATCTGCGGATTTTTCATGGCGAGGCCTTTGCCGCGCTGACGCAGCAGGGCGCCACGCCGCAGTACCTGCTGTGGGCGAGCACCGGCGTGAAGAATCCGGACTACCGCGACCTGCTGTACGTCGAGCCGCTGATCGGCCCTGAAACCATCAACACCCTGCCCGACAAGACGCTCGCCGCATTGCGCGACCACGGCGACCCGGTGCCGCGTGTGGCACAAGGCGTCGCCGAAGCCGAAGCACAGCTGGCGGAACTGGCTCGCCTGGGCATCGACATGGATGTCGTCGGCAACACCCTGCAGGACGACGGCGTCAAATTGTTCGAGGCTGCATTCCAGAAGCTGCTACTGCAGACCGGCTAAGCTCGCCCGACCTGCATACGTTGTGGATGTCATGGAAGTTCGGCATCATCGACCTGCCGCATATCGCGTCACCTCCTGATCATTACCAAGGAACCAAATACATGAAAGCACGCGCTGCTGTTGCCTGGGAGCCGAAGAAACCGCTGTCGATCGAGGAAGTTGAGGTCGACGGCCCACGCGAGGGCGAGGTCCTGCTGCAGGTCGTCGCCAGTGGCGTGTGCCACACCGACGCCTTCACGCTGTCGGGCGACGACCCGGAAGGCGCCTTTCCCTGCATCCTCGGCCACGAAGGCGGCTGCATCGTGGTGGAATGCGGACCCGGCGTGAAAACGCTGAAGCCGGGCGACCACGTGATCCCGCTCTATATCCCGGAATGCGGCCATTGCGAATACTGCGCCTCGCCCAAGACCAACCTGTGCCAGTCGATCGCGTCCACCGTGTGGACCGGCTACATGCCCGACGGCACGCGCCGTTTCTCGAAGAACGGCCAGCCGATCTTCCACTACATGGGCTGCTCGACCTTTTCCGAGTACACCGTGGTGCCGGAAATCGCGCTCGCCAAGATCAACCCTGCCGCGCCGCTCGACAAGGTCTGCCTGCTCGGCTGCGGCGTCACCACCGGAATCGGCGCGGTGCTCAACACCGCCAAGGTCGAGCCCGGCTCCACCGTCGCCGTGTTCGGCCTCGGCGGCATCGGACTGTCGGCGATCCAGGGCGCGGTGATGGCCAAGGCCGGCCGCATTCTCGCGATCGACCTCAACCCCGACAAGTTCGAAATGGCCAAGGCGCTCGGCGCGACCGACTTCATCAACCCGCGCGAGGTCAACGGTTCGCTGGTCGAGTACATCCGCGACCTGACGAAGGGTGGCGTCGATTACTCGTTCGAATGCATCGGCAACGTGAACGTGATGCGCGACGCGCTCGAATGCACCCACATGGGCTGGGGCGTGTCGACCGTGATCGGCGTGGCCGGCGCCGGCAAGGAAATCTGCACCCGGCCGTTCAACCTGGTGGTGGGCCGCACCTGGAAAGGCACCGCGTTCGGCGGCGTCAAGGGCCGCAGCCAGCTGCCGGGCTACGTCGACAACTACATGGCAGGCAAGATCGAACTCGACAGTCTGGTGACCCACACCATGCCGCTGGAAGACATCAACCGCGCCTTCGACCTGATGCACGAAGGCAAGAGCATCCGCTCGGTCATCATTTTCTGAAAGAACCCATGAAACAAATCGAAAGAATCAAGGAATTCGACGGCTGGCTCGAACGCTGGCAGCACGAATCGACTGCGTGCCAGTGCACCATGACCTTCTCGGTCTACCTGCCGCCACAGGCCGCGACCCAGAAGCTGCCGGTGGTGTACTGGCTGTCGGGCCTGACCTGCACCGACGACAACGTGCGGGTGAAGGCCGGCGCCCAGCGCTACTGCGCCGAACTGGGGCTGATCCTGGTCATGCCCGACACCAGCCCGCGCGGCGAAGACGTCCCCGACGTACCCGAGCGCTACGACCTCGGCCAGGGCGCGGGTTTCTACGTCAACGCCACCCAGATGCCGTGGGCCACGCATTACCGGATGTACGACTACGTCACCCGCGAACTGCCCGCGCTGGTCGAGGCAAACTTTCCCGCGACCCCCGGGAAACGCGCCATCAGCGGCCACTCGATGGGCGGCCACGGTGCGCTCGTCTGTGCGCTGAAAAATCCCGGCATGTATGCCTCGGTCTCCGCCTTCTCCCCGATCTGCAATCCGGTGGTGAGTCCCTGGGGCCAGGGCTGCTTCGGCGCCTATCTCGGCGACGATAAAAAAGCCTGGGAAGCCTACGACGCCACCTGCCTGGTCGAGGCCGGCGCACCGCTCCCGCCTGCGCTGATCGACCACGGTACCGCCGACGAATTCCTGGCGGAGCAGTTGTATCCGCAGAACCTGCAGGCAGCTTGCGCGGCCCGTGGCATTCCGCTCACGCTGCGGATGCAGGAGGACTACGACCACAGCTACCATTTCATCGCCACCTTCATCGGCGAGCATCTGGCGTTTCACGCGCAGGCGATGGCGCGCTGAACCGCCCGCATTGCGCCGCTTCCCGTTCCGGATCTAGCAAGAACAATTTTTATGTCGGGCTAAAAAATCTTGAATGGACAGGCGGCGCGCCGAGGAACAGGATTGTTGTTTCCAGCCCCGCACGCAAGGCGTGTGCGCCTGAAGTCCAGAAAACGATGCAAGGAGATCCGACATGACCCAGACCTACACCCGCCTGCCCGCTCGCAATCTCGACAAGAGCGCCGGCCTGCTGCGCCCCGCCTGCATCCTGCCCGAGCGGGTTGAACTGGATAACCCGGCGCTCGACGTCATGACCGACTTCCGCCGCCTGACGGCTTTCATCGCCACGCCCGGCGACACCATCAAGCAGGCGGAAGAACGCATGATCCGCCGCAAGGTGCGCCTGCTGTTCGTCATGGACAGCCAGGATCGCGTGGCCGGCTTGGTGACCCGCACCGACATCCATGGCGAGAAACCCATGCAGGTCGTGCAAAGCCGCGGCATCCGCCGCGACGAAGTGCTGGTGGCCGATATCATGACGCCGGTGGAACAGCTGGAAGCGGTCGACTACGACGACATCGCCCATGCCCGCGTCGGCCATGTGCTGGAGACCCTCAAGGCGCGCGGTCGGCAGCATGCCCTGGTGATCGAACACACCGGCGGCCGGCAAATGGTGCGCGGCCTGCTGTCGCTGTCGCAGTTGTGCAAACAGCTGGGGGTCAACGTCGAAACCACCGAAGTGGCCAATACCTTCATCGAGATCGAGCAGCACCTGGCGCACGCCTGACCGTCGAATCGCTGCGCCCGTCGCCCAGCGGGTGCAGTGCCGGGGCCGTTTCGAACCCGGCCCCGCATTCGTCTGCAAAGCCGGCCTCTCCAATCAGGCGCTTTGCCCTTGAAAGCCCCGGCCCCACGAGACTGTCGGACCCAGGCACTATTCCACGCAATATCCAAGGTTTTCCCGCACGGCGTCTTGTGCTCAAATCCGGTACTCCGGATGCGTCGACGCGCGCCGGAGGAGCGAGATTGCCCACCTCATAACAAGCACATGAACATTTCCGTCAGCGAACTGATCGTCCGGTATCTGGAACGCCTGGGCATCGACCACATCTTCGGCATGCCGGGCGCGCACGTGCTGCCCATCTACGACCGCCTGCACGATTCGGGCGTGAAGAGCGTGCTGGTCAAGCACGAGCAAGGCGCGGCCTTCATGGCGGGCGGCTACGCGCGGATCTCGCACCAGCCCTCGGCCTGCATCGCCACGGCAGGCCCCGGCGCGACCAATCTGCTGACCGGCATCGCCAACGCTTACGCCGAACGGCTTCCGGTGCTGGCGATCACCGGCGAGACCTCCACCTACATCTTCGGCCGCGGCGGCCTGCAGGAAAGCTCAGGCGAGGGCGGCGCCATCGACCAGGGCGCGCTGTTCGCCAGCGTCACTCGCTACCACAAGCTCATCGAACGCACCGACTATCTGGGCCAGGTGCTGAACCAGGCTGCGCAAGCGCTGCTCGGACGTGAACCCGGGCCAGTGCTGCTGTCGATCCCCTACAACGTGCAGAAGGAGATGGTCGACGACAGCGTGCTGGAACAGATCCACTTTCCGCGCAAGGCCGCCGTCCGGCACACAGCCTCGATCTCCGAACTCGCCGAACTGCTGCGCGGCGCGCGCACCCCAGCCATTGTCGCCGGCTACGGCTGCATCCAGGCAGACGCGCGCGACATCGTCGCCACCCTGTCGGCACAATTCAATATCCCGGTCACCACCAGCCTAAAGGCCAAGGGCGTGGTTGCCGAAGGCTCGCCCCTGTCGCTTGGCTGCCTCGGCGTCACGTCCAACGGCGATGCCTATCGCTACCTCGTCGATCACGCCGACCTGCTGATCTTCCTCGGTGCCAGCTTCAACGAACGCACCAGCTATCTGTGGGACGCCAAATTGCTGGGCGGCAAGAAAATCACCCAGGTCGACCGCGACGCTGCGCAACTCGGCCGCGTGTTCCAGCCCGACGTGGCGATCTGCGGCGACATCCGCGCCGTGATGGAAGACCTCTTCGCCACCCTCCTGGCCGACGCCATGCCGCCCAAGACACTGGATCGTCTCGATGGCCATCGGCGTGCCGCCGTCCGGACGACCGATGGGTCCGACACGGCGTCGGCGCAGTCCTTCCGCTTGATGCAGGATTTCTTCAGCCGGCTTGCGCGGCGCTTCCCGCACAACGCCTTGGTGTTCGACGACAACATCGTCTTCGCGCAGAGCTATTTCGACGTCTCCGACCATAACCATTACTTCCCGAATTCCGGTATCTCGTCGCTGGGCCACGCCATCCCCGCCGCCATCGGCGCGCGCTGTTTTGCGAAAGACAGCCCCACCTTCGCCATCCTCGGCGACGGCGGCTTCCAGATGTGCTGCATGGAAATGATGACCGCGGTGAACTACGGCATCCCGATCAACGTGGTGGTGATCAACAATGGCACCCTCTCGCTCATCCGCAAGAACCAGTTCCAGCTCTACGGCGAGCGCTACATCGACTGCGACTTCACCAACCCAGATTTCGGCCTGCTCGCGCAATCGTTTGGGGTCAACCATTACCGCATCGAAACCGAGGCCGCGCTCGACGCCCTGTTCGCAAACGCCGACCTGACCGGCACGATCAATCTCATCGAAATCCTGCTCGACAAACACGCCTTCCCCCGCTACCTGTCGGCTCGCTAGCTGGTGAACGGATGACAGCGCAGCGCGTTGCCATCTTGCCGTTCAGTGCCGAACAGCTGGCTAAGCTTGATTTCTCGCAGCAGGTGTTTTCCCGCGGGCTCCCCGCCGCCACACTCGATTCCGTGCACGCTGCGATGTTTTCGAAATACCATACGCGGCATGCTGGGATCGTCAAGAAATCGGGTTCCTGCGAACGCCATTTGCCTTCACCATGCGGCCTCCGCGGGTTGACGGTGACTGACCACTCTGACACAGTCAAACGATCACTGATCAGACAAGGCCATCGACATGGACACCGCCAAGCTGTACGCACAACTCATCCAGAGCGCAGGCGAGGACATCTCGCGCGACGGATTACTGAAAACCCCCGACCGTGCGGCCGCCGCGTTCAAGTTCCTGACGCAGGGCTACACACAGTCGCTGGACGAGGTTCTCAACGATGCGGTGTTCGACTCGGACAACAACGAAATGGTCATCGTCAAGGACATAGAGCTGTATTCGATGTGCGAGCACCACCTGCTGCCGTTCGTCGGCAAGGCCCACGTGGCTTATCTGCCGAAAGGCAAGGTGATCGGTCTGTCTAAGATCGCGCGCATCACCGACATGTTCGCGCGGCGCCTGCAGATCCAGGAGCAGCTCACCACCCAGATCGCCGAGGCCATCCAAACCGCTACCGGCGCGGCTGGCGTCGGCGTCGTCATCGAAGCCCAGCACTTTTGCATGATGATGCGCGGTGTGCAGAAACAGAATTCGTGGACCATCACGTCGATGATGCTGGGTGCCTTCCGTGACAACGACCGTACTCGACAGGAATTTCTCCAGCTCGTCGCCAAGTCGCATTAATTTAGGCGCGCGGGCGCGCGAGCATGGCGGACCTACAAAACGGCCCCATCAACACCGCCAACCCGTTCCCCCGGTCGGCCGATCAGTACCAGCCTGGGTTTGGTTTTTATCTTCCCCTGAGCAGCGATAACGGCCCGGGAAATTGGCATGGCCCTGCCCGAAGCTCGCGGCGTCTGAAGACCTGCCGGCCGACTGTAGGCCTGCGCAGCGGATTCCAGCTTGAACACGCTCACCGCCTCGGCCAGCTTGCCCGCCTGGTCCTGCAAACTCTCGGCCGCAGCCGCAGCCTCTTCAACCAGCGCAGCGTTCTGCTGCGTCATCTCGTCCATCTGGCCGACGGCCTGGTTGACCTGTTCGATCCCGGCGCTCTGTTCCTGGCTCGCCGCCGCAATCTCGCTCATGATGTCGGTGACCCGCTTGACCGAGGTGACGATCTCGTCCATGGTCTTGCCGGCCTCGTCCACCAGCTTGCCGCCGGCGTCAACCTTGCCAACCGAATCCTCGATCAGGGATTTGATCTCCTTGGCAGCACCCGCCGACCGCTGGGCAAGGTTCCTCACTTCGGAGGCGACGACGGCAAACC